>OGPP01000631.1_pt1 | contig 33741 bp, 25 predicted proteins | sample 1553021 | NCBI WGS metagenome assembly OGPP01 (sample SAMEA2580217, study PRJEB22360) | human gut metagenome | biome: human gut; feature: human-associated habitat; material: faeces | place: Denmark | collected 2008/2010
GTACGGATTAGAACCGCTGCTCACTTTTCGTTAGAAAATTCCCACCGGGAGACCTCACATCGAGGAAGGACAATTCCATCCGCCGTGGGCGTTCGTGGCTTCTTCACTAACTTTCCAATTAGTTTTGCGGCATTCTCGCTTCAGTAGATTGCTTTCTTCCGGCATTTTTTCTATACTGTAGGAAAGAATTCGACCACGGAGGGGTATATGGATAAGACAAAGATGGGAACTTTTATCAAGGAGCAGCGGATGGCTCTGGGACTGACGCAACAGCAGTTGGCAGAGCAATTGCATGTCACGAATAAGGCAATCTCCCGCTGGGAGACTGGCAACGCCTACCCGGACATTGCTCTGTTAGATGATTTGGCGGCTGCGCTGTCGGTATCGGTGGAGGAACTTTGCCGTGTGGAGAAGCTTGTGCGTCCCTCCGCGGACACCAATACGCTCCTTGGTGATGTGATCTGCGAAGCCCGCCAGCAGAAAAAAGACAGAGCTGCAAAATGGCTTCGCATCCTCTGTCTCAGTATTTTTACTGTAATCCTTCTTGCGTTTCTCTTCTTTACCGGTGCTTTCTATTTTATACAAAACGAAGTAAATTTAGACGAAGCACTCTTCACCCTAGCTTTAGGTGCCTTTGCCATCGGGCTTATGCTTTTCCGGTACGGAATTCCGAGCCTTCTGCTCGCCATCGCTTTGCCGCCGTTACTTCGCAAGAGACCCCGGAGGCTGGCAGAGACCATCGTCTGTATCCTGGTGTCGCTTCTGTCTGTGCTTTGGCTGATCTATGGCGGGCGTTTTCTCTGGTTGCAGTTATTCTAGTGTTTCCACTGCTTCGCTCAATCTTTGCATCCGCTGATAGTAGTATAGAATAAACATCCAAAGATTTTATTTCTATTATTTTCCAAACAATGTACTCAGAATACCTCTCTTGATCACCTGGGCTCCGGTGTTGATGAGTTGGCGCTCAATCTGGGCCTGTCGGCGTTCCGCTGCCTTTTCCTTCTTTTTTTGGGCAGCTTCCCACTCCTTCTGTTTCTGCTTTACAGCGGATTCCTGGAGCTTTGCCTGCTGCTTCGCCAAAGCTTCCTTGTCCTTCTCCAGCTGGGCGCGCTCTGCTGCCAGCTGTTGTGCCTTTGCCTCGTGTTCTATGGTATCTGTCAGCACTTCGTAGGCAGAAATATTGTCCACTGCCTCATCGTAACGTCCCATGCCGTCCCGCGCCATCAGGTTCCGGCGCTCCGTCTCGTCCACCGGTCCCATAAAGCTCTGCGGGCAGATGATGGAGGTACGCTGGGCGATGCCGGGCACGCCGTTCTCATCCAGGAAGGATGTCAGTGCTTCTCCCACACCTAACTCCATAATGACTTCCTCTGCCTTAAACGCCGGATTGGCCCGCAGAGACTGTGCTGCCGCCCGGACGGCTTTCTGTTCCGCTGGAGTATACGCCCGGAGGGCATGCTGTACCCGGTTGCTTAACTGCGCCAGTACGGAATCAGGGATATCACTGGGACTCTGGGTCACGAAATAGATGCCCACACCCTTGGAGCGGATCAGCTTCACCACCTGCTCGATCTTCTGCACCAGTACTTTCGGTGCATCGGCAAACAGCAGATGTGCCTCATCGAAGAAAAATACCAGCTTCGGCTTCTCCAGATCCCCCGCCTCAGGAAGCTTTTCGAACAGTTCCGACATCATCCATAACAGGAAGCTGGCATATAACGTAGGATTCTGCACCAGCTTTACACAATTCAACACATTGACGATACCTTTACCGTACACATCCGTACGCATCCAATCATAAATATCAAGATCCGGTTCTCCGAAAAAGAGATCTCCGCCCTGATTCTCCAGGGGCAGTAACGCCCGCAGGATACCGCCCACGGACTGCTTGGAGATACTTCCGTAGGTGGTCAGGTAGTCATCCTTGTGTTCTGCCACATAATTCAGCAAAATACGCAGATCCTTTAAGTCGATCAATAAAAGTCCCTTGTCATCCGCGATCCGGAAGACAATATTTAGTACTCCTTCCTGCGCGGCGGTGAGCCCCAGGATACGGGATAACAGCTCCGGTCCCATATCGGAGATGGTGGCTCTCACGGGATGTCCGCCCTCCTGATAGATATCCCAGAAACAGACCGGATAAGCCTTATAGGAAAAGCTGTCACGGATACCGAATTTATCGATTCTCTTGTCCATGGACTCCGAAGCCACACCCGCCATGGCAATGCCGGAGACATCTCCCTTGACATCACATAAAAATACCGGAACTCCCGCGTCCGAAAATGATTCCGCCATAGCTTTCATAGTAATGGTCTTGCCAGTGCCGCTGGCTCCCGCGATCAGTCCATGACGGTTACTCATATTCAGTGACATATTCACACGCCGGCCATCTGCCAGTCCCATATAGATCTGTCCGTCTGTATACATTGTCGTCCCTCATCCTCTCTTTTTATTATCTGCTATTTTCCGCCGACAGACTTCACACCGCTTCATCACATCTGTCATTTCATTGAAATCCGTAATCTCTCGATCCTTGTTCTGTTCTTATTATCTTCTACTATATCGCAAGAGCACCGTCCAGTGCAATCCCCTGAGAGGAAATTTACCATTCCATTGTAATCCAGACATACCTTTTGGTATGACAATTCATAATTCTCTATCATACAAAAGAGACTGCCATGTTTCCACAGCAGTCTCCAAACAAATTCTATCTTATTTCCGCCTCAGATATTATAAGTCTATACCGGAAGTACGATTCTGACCTTATACTTTGATATCATATTTTTCGACAGTCACATCCGGAACATATTACAGTCCGCTGTCATAAGTGATACCGTGAGATTCAGGCATCCTCCACAGATACCGTCCCATTCCCACATTTCACCGTATTGTCCGCCGCTGTGGTCAAATACCGATGCAAAGCTCCAATGCTCCAAATCCTCCGAAGTATAGAGCTACGCTTGTCCCCCACCGGTCACGGAACGGTTCGCCATCAACGCATAATATCGGTCGTTCTCTTTCCAGATCTTTGGATCCCGAAAATCTTCCCGGCTACATCCTTCCGGAAGCATATCGGAAGTAATCACCAGATTGTCTGCAAGCTTATGATAGGTCTCTCCGAGGTCTCTCCGTCTCCGATGGCGATTGCCTGTTGCTGTCGCATACGGGAGAGTCCGTCTGCGTCAGTTTCCAGCATTACCTCTGTGTACATCAGCACATGACCTTTCTCTGTCTCCAACGCCGAACCGGAGAAGTAGCCTCCGGCATCATAGACTTCATCCGGTGCCATCGCGCAGGGAAGCAGCTCCCAGCTGATGATATCATCCGTCCGGTAATGCGCCCAGTGCATCGATCCCCACTGAGTACTGTATGGGTGGTACTGACAGAACAGATGATATTTTCCTCCATACTAGGAAAAACCGTTTGGGTCATTAATCCAGCCCACCGGAGCTGTCACATGGAACGTAGGACGTGCACCTACTGCCTACTTTGCCATTTTTGCTGCATACTCCCGTGCTTTTTTAATAATTCACTCATAATATCAGCCTTTCACTGCACCGATCACCGTTCCACGGATCAAGTATTTTTGCAAGAATGGATATGCAGCCACTACTGGAATCACACCGACAACCGCAATTGCCATGCGCACCGAGGTACTCGGCAGCGCACCTGTGGTTCCACCTGATACGATACCCGCTGCTGCCCCGGAATTCAAGTACTGGATATTATTCATGAGCCGGATCAGCAGGTTCTGGATGCTGTACAACCCCGGATCATTGATATAATACAGACCATTGATCCAGTCATTCCAGTATGCCAGCCCTGTAAAAAGACCGACCGTTGCAATCACCGGCACCGATAGCGGAACAATCACCCGACGGAACGTCAGAAACTCTGACGCCCCGTCAATCCTGGCTGCCTCCACCAGTGCATCTGGGATATTGTTGCTGTAATAATTGCGGATCAACAAGATATTAAACGCATTCATCAGATAGCTCGGGATGATCAGCGCCCATATCGTATCCTTGATATGGAAGAATTTTGTCCACATCATGTAGGACGGAACAATTCCTCCGGAAAACAGCATTGTAAAAAATACCAGAAATGAGAAAATATTTCTGTATTTGAAATCTTTCCGAGACAACGGATAGGCAAATGTTGTGGACAGCACAAGGCTTGCCAGTGTTCCGATCACTGTAACGAGAATGGAGATCTTATACGCACGGAGCATCATCACCGACTGCTTCAATAAGTAGACATATGCCTCCAGACCATATTTTTGCGGGAAAAAGCGATAACCGTTTGCTAGCAACGTCGTCTCATCCGTAAAGGATGCCACGATAATCAGTATAATCGGCAGGATACAGACAATGGCGAGGATTAGTAAAACCACAAAAGCAAAGCTGCGAAATATTTTTTCACTGTTCAGTTTCCTTTTCATCTTCCCCGTCACCTCCTAGAATAATGCATTATCCGGGTCAATACGGCGCACTGCCAGATTTGACAACAACACCAGTATAAATCCGACCACGGACTGGTACAAACCTGCCGCTGACGCCATTCCGATATCATTAAGTTTCATCAATCCACGGTACACGTAGGTATCGACGGTCTGGGTCGCCGGGTACAGTGCTCCAGAATCCATGGGTACTTGAAAAAACAGTCCGAAATCCGAGTAAAAAATCCGTCCAATTGCCATAAGTACCATAATGATCACCGTCGGCTTCAATAGTGGCAGAATGATATAGCGTATCTCCTGCAGCTTGTTCGCCCCGTCAATCCGGGCTGCCTCTTTGATACTGCTGTCAATCCCCGCGATGTTGGACATATAGACGATCGACTGGTATCCCATGGATTTCCATAGATAGACCAATACGAGAATAATTACCCAGTAAAACGGTGTTCCGTACCAGTTAATGCCATCCTTGCCTGCTGCCTCCAAAATTGCCTTGTTAATATAGCCATTGTCAGAGCTTAAGAAGGCAAACACAATATAGGAGATGATGACCCATGACAGCAGATACGGAAGGATCAGTGCCGACTGGAACAGCCGTGCAGAGATTCTTTCCCCCAGTTCACACAGTAGGATTGCGATAAAGATAGCAAATATCGTCCCCAACACAATGAACGCCACATTATATAGCAATGTATTTCTCGTCATGATCAATGCATCTTTTGTCTTGAACAAAAAACGGAAGTTCTGCAGTCCGATCCAGTCACTCTTAAAAATACCCTTCACATAATCAATATTCTTGAAGGCGATAAACACACCAAACATAGGAATATAATTATTGATCAGCAGGTACAGTAATCCTGGAAGCAAAAACAGCAGATACATCAGATTCTTTTTTCGGTTCTTTTTTTTCTGTATTGTGCTTGCCATTCCTTGCTGCCTCCGTTATTGCTGTGCCACCCAGGCATCCAGCTGCTTCTGTTTCTCCGCGATGATTGCATCCAGTCCAGCATCCTTCAATGCCGCCTGGAACTTCGGAAGTTCGGTTTCAGGATCAATGCTGCCCCATACCAGTCCGGGGAGATACTGGTTAATCACATTAGTCACTGCGGTATACTCTGTCTTTACAGAAGAATTATCAAAAGTAAATCCGAATGCCGGAGAGGTTTTGGATTCATGATTCTCACGATACATCAGGTCATTATTGTCCGCAGGGGTACCCTGATGTACCAACTGTTTAAACTGGCTGCCTACCACACCACAGGAAAACTGTGCGGTATAGGGAACCGTATTTGCATCAAGACCATCCGGGAATACCATCTCACGGTCACTTACTTTAACATAATCTCTGCCTTCCAGTCCGAAGACAATCAGATTTACTACATCCGGATCGGTGTAGGTCAGATTAAGGAAATCCAACGCCTTGTCAGGGTTCTTACACTGGGAGGAGATACACCAGGTTACCGTATTGACCGCTGTGGTATCCAGGTATGGCTGTGCCAGTCTCACATATCCCATGTCATAACCACACATGGAGCTTGCTTCCTGTACACCATAATTGCCTGCCTGGTTGCCAATGAACGAAAAAGCTTTTCCGGCTGCTACAGTCTCCTGCGGGCTTGCTGTAGTCGTAGCAGAGTCCTTCATCACATAGCCTTTTTCGTACCAGTCACGCATCAATTCCACTTTTTCTTTGAATTGGTCGCTTGCGTAAAGATTCTTTACGGTCATATCATCACCGATAAGAACCGCCCCCATAGGCTTTGCCCAGGAATCCGTAAGATAATCCACATCAAAATCCTTAAAAGTATGGATCAGTTCCAGTCCCCCGGCACCACCTGCCAGTGCAGACATATTCGGATATGCCGCAGCTACCTTTTCATAGATGGGCGTCAGGTCTTCAATACAGGTCACCTCGGAAAAGTCCAGTCCCAGTTCATCTGCAATATCTTTTCTATAATAGAGATTCGGAGCCAGTGCGATACCTTTGTCCGCAGGAATGCCGTAGATTCTGCCGTCCTTGGACGTCGTTTTAAGAAACTCTTCGCTAACCTGATCCACCGCGCCCTGCGCATGATCCGAAATCAGATCCGTGATATCATATACCTGATTGTTGGAGATATAAGTATTCAGTTCGCCTACGGTATTGAAAATATCGAGCTGCTCCCCACTTGCCATCGCCAGACTGACCTTCTGTGCCTGCTCACTGGCTGCCAGTGGCATCAACTCTACCTCTACACCAATCTTCTCTCGCGTAATCTCATTGATTGCATTTTCCACGGATACTCTGGCATCCTCATCTGGGATCCGGTCCATCGTCCAGTAGGAATACACAATCTTTGTATAATTGCCGCTGCTCTCTGCGCTCTGGCTTCCCACGGTCTGGTCTGCGGCACTGCCAGTTGCTCCGCTGTTATCCTGTGTACCGCATCCCGCCATGGTCAGAGCGAAGATCGTTGCCATCCCAAGTGCCAACAATTTCTTTGTATTTGTCCTGTTCTTCATAAGTAACCTCCATTTTTCAAATTCAGTTTGCAATGCGATAAACGTTTATCTGATATTGTCATCTTAACAAATCCGTACTTCTCTTTTCTATCGCGAACAAGTCATCCTTTTTCAAAAATAAGGTTTTTGTGATCTTACTATAAATAAGAAAACGGCTCCCCTGCCTCCACAAAGTGGATCGGGATCCCCGGTGCCAGCGGCTGCAGCCACTCCGGCAGATACTTCATCCCCGCTTCCTCGGTGCGATTATGCCCCGGAATAATCAGCGCCTTCTGCATCCCGAGCATGGAAGCATCCCGTACGTAAGCGCAGATCGTCCACTCCAGAATCTCGCCGCAGATCAATACATCGAGGCTCTCCCGCTCCATCAGCTCCATGGGCATAGCTTCCCGTCCCAGTCCGAGACTGCCTCCTCCGACGAGGATGCCAACACGCTCCACCGAAGTCTCAGGATCTCCCACAATCTGCATCACATCCATATGGAGCTTACGCTTCAGCTCTTTCGCCAGCGCCCGTACCGTTGTCTTCGGAATCTGATAGCACATATCCGCCTGTTTCAAAATATTGCGATCCGTTCCCCGCATTTTGGCAATCCGGTAATCCTCCCAGCCCAGCTCCCGCAGCAGTCCGCGGTAGATACCATCCCCCTCTGTCGCCATATGCAGATAGTCATGAAAACGCCATACGCAAATTCCGCATTGCAGCAACAGCTGTCTTTTTTCAAAATAGACTGGATCCTGTGCCAGCCAGTCTCTCTCATCATCCCCGGTAAAATACGTCGGTTCATGGGTTATGATCAGATTTGCTCCCACCCGGTATGCCTCACGGATTACATCCACCGTCGCCATAAATGTCGTAACAATCCCCGTAATCTCTGCCTGTGGATCTCCTTCTATAACTTGGTCACATGTTCTGTCCAAAGGCTCCACCCCGCATTTCGCGATAATACGATCAATTAATTCCTGTACTTTCATCTTTTGTCCTTTCTCCGGCTTTTTTGTATTCATTCGGGCTCATACCGGTAACCTTTTTAAATATTGTGGAAAAATAAGCAAAATTATCAAAACCTACAAGCTGCGCTACCTCGCTGACTCTCGCCCCCGCCATCAACAGCCGCCTGGCTTCCTGAATCCGCAGCTGATAAATATAATCTTTGAGATTGATTCCTTCTGATCGCTTGAAAATCTTAGCTAGATATTCCGGAGTCAGGTAAACCGCTGCCGCCACTTGGCTTCTGCCGATATCTTCCGTGTAATGTTCAGTGATATAATGCTTTGCGGTCTGGATGACATTATCAGATTCTTGAATCTCCTGGATGTATTCCCGCGTCCTCTGCAAAAGATAATTCGTCCATTTGAGAAAATCCACCGCAGAATTCTGCGCCTTGTTCCGCAACTTCAAGGCATGATCATTGTGGAACAGCTCATCTGCCCGGATACCGTTTTTATACAAATACACATAAACAATCTGCGTCACATTGGTCTGTAGGGTCAGCAGCGCTGAAGCATTCAGCTGCTGACTTTTCATCAGCTGCTCTAACAGTTTTTTGAGATAATTCATAATCCGGATCTGATCTCCTTCAATCAGATATTGCTCCATATCCTGCAGATCCATCGTAATCTTTTCCCCGGAACAAGAAGTCTGCCACTGTGTTTCCGTAAGTACCCGTCCCCGCTGCATCATGTTCTCGGCATCATATTTTAAAATCTGTTTTCGGAACTGTGCCAATTCTTCCAAACCAGCCGGGCCGGTCAGATAACAGGTCATTCCACAGCCAAACCACCGGTCACACAGGCGGATCAGCTCCGCTCCCGCTTGTTCCGCAGTCTCTCTCTGCTCCTGGCGATAGACCTTCATCATACAGAACATATCTTCCGTACTCTCATGCAGAATGTTCACTCCCTCTTCTTTCCCCTCGAGGATCTCACACCCCAGCTTTTGCAGAGCATACTCCAGCATATCGGCATTCCACTCTTCCCATGCATTCTCATATTTTCTGGAGCTTGCCACCAACAGGATCCACGAACCATCCTCCAGCAGCAGCCTTCTCCGGTGCAGCTCCCTTTCGATATAGTCGCTCTGTGCCGGAATCTGTTCCAACAACAGATCTCTCCAGAAACCGTAACGGATATACTCTTCACTGTCGGTCCACAGTTCCCGGTATTTTTCCGCTTCCAGCAGTTCCTGTTTCCGTCCTATTTTGCTAATCAATTTGTACAGCTCCTGCTCCAGTTTCTCCGGTACGAAAGGTTTTGTCAGATAAGCTGCTGCCTCATAACGCATTGCGTAAACTGCAAATTCAAAGCTTTCATGACAGGTCAGGAACAAAAATTCACTGGAAATATGGTGTTCCCTTGTCCATTGGATCAAATCCAGTCCACTTCCCATAGGCATCTCGATATCGCACACAACGATATCAATGCTTTCCTCCGTCAGAATCTTTTTCGCCCCTGCAATCTCATATGCATAACATACCTCTCCGATTTCCAACTTTTCCCAATCCAGCGATCTTCGGATCGCATCTACTGTATTGATATCATCATCTACGATCAGTACCTTCATAGGCTCTCTCCTCATATAATCGGTTTCTCCGGGAAACAGATCGTTATCTTTGTTCCACCGGAAATATTATCAAATTTCAGCAGATCCGGCATTCCATACATAATCTCCATTGTCCTCGCCACATTATAGAGACCTACGCCATGTCCATTTTGATCATTGATCTCCCATTTTTTCTGTATGACATTCTCCGGAAACATTTCGCCATCATCTTCTATGGTCACCTCGAGTGCCTTCTGTCCCTGCCGCTGTATCTCTTTTACCGCAATATAAATTGATAGGATATTTCCTACTTTTACCGTGTGCTTGTATTTATTTTCAAGAAACGTATGCAGGATCATCTGCGGAATCTGCCATTCCATCAGCTCCTGCGGTCTGTCCATATAGCAAAAAACGCAGCCCGGATACAGGATTTCCTGCATTTCCAGATATTTTTCCAAATGATCCAATTCTTCCGCAATCGGAACCGTATGCAGTCCCGCCTTGAACATATAACGGATATTGTCCGACAATGCTGCGATATACGCCCGGATTTCTTCGCCACGGTTATCGAAGCTCATACTGTGTATCGTAGCAATCGCATTGAGGAAAAAGTGCGGTTTGATCTGCATCTGGAAATACTTGATCTCCGCTTCCTTTTGGCAAAGCTGTCGTTCATATTCGCTGATTCTCAGTTCTACGATTGTATCCAGCATCGTATTAAAAGCTGCATTCAGCACACTGAATTCCCGATTTTCGCATCTGGTCTCCACCCTGTGCCGGTAGTCACCGTTCTGAATATACTCTATAGTATACATCAATGCCCGGATCGGCTGGAAGATCTCCCGTCTGACATACCAATACAGCCATGCCAGAAGCCCAATCATCAGCAGCACAATACTCAGAATTGCCACCGGCAACAGCGGGATCTGTTCATAGATCGTATTGCCTTCCACTGTGCATACCAATATCAGATGATATTTTCCGATCTCCTTCCGCCAGACCTCCATGGACTTTGTTCCTTCATATGCCTCTCCGGCAATCCGTACCCCTTCCTTATCTTCCAGTGCCAGGATCCTGTTCGTATCATGTTCCAGCCGTAGTACCTGATCGAGAAAAGTGTCCGCTTTGATCCATGCAGCTGCAGAATAATCCTGTGTGTCATAGCTCCGTAGCAGATATTGTTCCTTTCCTACCGTCACGACAATCCAGCCCTGCGTCCCGGTCGGCATCTTTTCCCCGTCTTTACGTTCCGCTCTCCGGTCGTTCATATAAGCGATGATGGCATCGCGATCCTTTACCGTCAGCCTTGCACTGGCATCCGACACATCGTTCTCATAATTACCGATGGCTATGAGCATATCCACCGTATCGTTATTGGAACGAAGACGCTTAATGATATCGAGCATATCTGTTGCCGCATAGTATCTCCTCGCTTCTTCCGCATTTGACAGTTCCTCAAGAGATTTCTGTTCCTGGGCGATTGACAGCAGATTATTGTCTGTACTGTTTAGACCGTATTCCAGAGAAGTCTCATAGATATTCAGCAAATGACCGATTTCTTTCTGTCGGTTCTCAGCCAGAACATCTCCTGTATACCTCAATAATGTCAGCAAAATAATACCGCTCAGAACCAAAAGTCCACTCATGAAAAGCATTATTTTTGCAATCAGTGAATTGTTTTTCTGCCACATCCGCCACTTCTCCTTTTTATACCATTTCAGTATAACAATTTTTCCATGCTCTTTCTTTTTATTTTAAGGGAAGTGTTTTTTATTTCAAGGGAAGGTAGCGAATTTCCAAGGACTTTGTTATAATCAGATCAATGGATTGAAAATAAGAAAAAAGGAGGTTCTGTCTTGAAATCCTCAAAATTTACTTTCCCACCGGATCTCAGTGCTCTGACGCTGCATATCCTCGCTATGGCGTTCATGTTCTGTGATCACCTGTGGGCTACCCTCGCCGGAGATGCCTGGTGGCTGACCGGCATCGGCAGACTGGCGTTCCCCATGTTCGCCTTTTTCCTGGTGGAAGGCTTCTTCCATACCCATGATAAGAAAAAGTATTGCGGACGCCTGCTTCTTCTGGCCATTCTGTCTGAGCTTCCCATCAATCTGATGTACAGCGGGCTGTTATTCTACCCATTTCATCAGAACGTGATCTGGACACTCCTCACAGGCTTTCTGTGTATCTGGGCAATTGATACCCTACGGAAAAAATGTCCTGTCTGGCTGTGGCTTCCGTCGCTCCTGCTGCTATCTGCAGTGGGCTACGTGCTGGCAACCCTCCTCATGTTCGACTATTACGGGGAAGGCGTTCTGACTGTTATCGTATTCTATCTCTTCCATGGGAAAAAATGGTGGCAGCTTGCCGGACAGTTTGCCGGACTCTACTGGATCAATGTCATGCTGTTGGCAGGAATGCAGATTCCGTTGCAGCTTTTCGGTCATGCCTTCGAGATTTCAGAACAGGGCTTGGCGCTGTTGTGTCTGCCGCTTCTGTGGTGCTACCATGGACGCCAGGGCGCGCATAACCGTAAGATCCAGATTGCCTGCTATGCCTTTTATCCGGTGCACATGCTGGTACTGGGGATTCTGTCAAAGCTGATTTTTAGTTAAACATGGCGCTGACAGAAAGCCTATTCCCCAAAGCAAAAACCTCCCGATGGAATCACATTCCACCGGGAGGTTTTTTGAATCCTATTAGTACTGTTTTACCTGTTCTTCCCCGTTCATGACACGCAGAGCCCCCTGAGCCAGAGCTAACAGCTCGTCCTCACCGGGATATACGGTCACAGGAGCAATCCAGCCGCATCTCTCTTTCAGCTTAGCCACTACATCCTCACCATAAGCAATACCACCGGTGATAACGATCTGGTCTACCTTGCCGTTCAGTACGCAAGCCATAGCACCGATGTCTTTGGCTACCTGTAACAGGAATGCCTGCTTCACCTCCGCTGCCTTGGCATCGCCTTCATTGGCACGCTTGGTAACTTCACGCATATCGTTGGTACCCAGGTAAGAATTCAGGCCGCCCTTGCCGATCAGCTTTGCACTGATTTCTTTCTCGGTATATTTTCCGGAGAAGCACATTTTTACCAGTGCTGCACAAGGTACACCGCCTGCACGCTCCGGAGAGAATGCACCATCACCGTCAAATGCACTGAAAACATCTACGACCTTGCCGTCCTCATGTGCGCCTACGGATACACCGCCGCCCATGTGCACGACTACCAGACGTAAGGACTCATAAGGCTTGCCGGCCTCTTTTGCATATCTCTTGGCAACTGCCTTCTGGTTCAGAGCATGGAAGATACTTCCTCTGGGGATCTCTTCCAGACCGGAATATCTTGCAATAGGCATCAGCTCATCTACTACAACGGGATCTACGATGTAAGAGGGAACGCCGATCTCATCACCGATCTCTCTTGCCAGAATACCGCCTAAATTAGAAGCATGCTGACCCTGCACACCTACTTTTAAATCCTCCAGCAGATCATCGGTTACCGCATAGGTACCACTGGGGATGGGCTTTAACAGACCACCACGTCCTACGATCACGTTGAAGCTCTTCAGATCGCAGTTTTTCTCTGCCAGAAGATCGGTAATGATCTTCTTACGGAAATCCTTCTGTTCGAAAATAGTATCGTATTTGGAGATCTCCTCGGTAGAATGTCTCAGAGTTTCTTCAAATAATAAGTTCTCATCCTCAAATACACCGATCTTGGTGGATGTGGAACCGGGGTTGATAATCAGACTCTTGATTGCCATTGTGTGTTTCCTCCTATATTCACTCTTATATTCACTCTTATATTCACTCTTATATTCACTCTTATATTCGCTCTTATGCTTTACCGCTTTGTCCACTACAGCATCTATGCCTGCCGACAGCAGTTCACCCGCAGCTTCCACCGCGGCTTCTATCACGATATCCATAGCTTATTTCTGATTCTTTTTCAGTTCTTCTGCTACAACTGCTGCCAGTGCCAGGGAGTATACCTTAGTCTCGAAGGTATCGGAACGGCTGGTCAGGACAACAGGCACCTTGGTACCGGTCAGGATGCATCCGTTCTTTACTTTTACCATATGTACGATTGCCTTGTATACCAGGTTGCCGGCATGGATATCCGGGAACAGCAATACATCTGCATCACCCTGGATCTTACGGTCGGTTGCACCCTTATGCTTGGCTGCCTCGGGATCGATCGCCAGGTCAAGAGACAGCGGTCCGTCTACGATACAGCCGGGGATCTGTCCTTCTTCGCACATCTTAGTCAGTTCTGCCGCATCTACGGTAACGGGCATCTTGGGATTTACAACCTCAACTGCTGCCAAAGGTGCTACTTTGGGCTCTGCAACGCCGCAGGCATTACATACCGGAATGGTGTTCTTAATGATCTGAACCTTCTCCTCCAGTGTAGGATAGGTCATGAATGCAACATCGGTCAGGAACAGAAGTCTGTCAATGCCGGGAATCTCAAATACACATACATGAGACAGGGTTCCACCGGTACGAAGACCTACTTCTTTGTTCAGTACACTCTTTAAGAAGTTCTTGGAGTCGATCAGACCCTTCATATACATATCTGCACGGCCGTCATGTGCCAGCTTTACAGCTTTCAGGGAGGCTTCGATCATATCCGGCTCATTGACGATCTCATAATCGGAGAGATCCATATTCAGTCCTGCTGCGATCTCACGAATCTTCGCCTCATCACCTACCAGGATTGCATCTGCAATGCCCAGTCTCTTGGCTTCATGTACAGCTTCCAGTACCGCACTGTCCTGTGCTACGGAGACTGCAACAGTCTTCTTCCCACATTCTTTTACTTTTGCTACGATGTCATCAAAATTCATTTTCTTCCATATCCTTTCTGCCCCTTCTCAAGGCTTCCAGCAGCCACAGCCATTCGCAAAATCGTGCGATAAATCGTACTCTCCGCTGCTTTGCAGCTATTTTTGTTCAGATCTGTGCCGGTGACTCTAATCGTTAAAATAATAACACAGTAATATATAAAAATCAAGTGCATACGCGGATACATGCAAAAAAGCCACCTCTAAACGAGGTGGCTAATCTCTGTCAGGGACGGGACGCAGGCATATAAACATTTTTTGAGTTCCACATCCGGCTGTGTCTGATCCGGTACCATGACGACCCTGCAGCCTGCACGGTAAGCACTTAAGACACCGTTAGGAGAATCCTCCACCGCCATGCATTGCTTGGGTGACAGCCCTAATTGTTTGCAAGCGTAGAGATAAATGTCCGGAGACGGCTTACCTTCCTCTACCATGGTAGCACAGATCAATTTTTCAAAGTAAGGTCTGATTCCTGTAAGCGTCAGATATTTTTCGGTCCGCTCCAGATCCGTTGCCGTGGCAACAGCTGTGGTAATGTGCCTTTTTTTCAGATCTTTCAGAAGTTCCACAGCACCGGGCTTGCATTTGATGCCATCCCGGTCCAGTGCTTCCTCCATCAATTCTTTTCGTTTATTCCGCACGGCATAATAATCAAATTCCTCGCCGTACCAGTCCTTAAGCTGTCTGGGGGCAAAAGGCCTTCCAAGACTGCGCATCGTCAGTGCCTGCTCATCCGTCATCGTATAGCCGTAAGCCTCCACTGCCTTCGGCCAGAAAATACGGTAATATTTTTCGGTATCGATCAACGTACCATCCATATCAAAAATAACTGCCTGGATCATAACTGTCCCTCTGTATCATCCATCTGCCCGGCGTGCTCCGCCTTTTCCTGTCTACGCTTTTTCCTGCGTTTTGCCATCTTTTTCACAAGTAATACAATCAGCAGTATTCCCACAGCTACTCCGATGATGCCAATTACGATCATCCGTGTATGGCTGCCTTCTGCCTCCGCGATGCGGAAGCTGCCGGGTACCTCCATGGTGAACTGTCTGTAGCTGCCGATCACCGTAGATTCCACTTCTTGGTATTCGCCGTCCTGGTCTACCCAAACTACAGTATTGTCGGCATCCTCACAGTAGACACGTAAGCTTGCTTCTCCGGTATAGTCCGGTGCGTCTTCTTTCATGGAGTTGGTCATGGAGACCTTGTATGTGTCACCCTCTATCTGCAGATGCAATGCCGCATTCGGATAGAAGTTACCCTCTGCCATGACCAGAGGTTTATTGGCATCATTTTTCTCTGCGGAAGCAATGGATGCAATCCACTCCTGATACTCCGCTTCCAGTACGCGATTGCCGGTAATGTAACTAAAATCATAATCCGGCCATACACCGTAATAGCCTTCCTTCTCCGGTACCTTAGGAATCTGATCTGCAGACAGATCGTCTCCGTAATTACATTTATAGGAAGCCACTTCTACACCATCCGCCTGGAAAGTAATAGTGAACTGGGAAAAGGCTTCCGGCACGCCGTCTTTGTTGCAAAATTCCTGATAAGACAACGGGGTTGCACCACCCTGATAACCAATGCCGTCCACGCCGCCGGCACCGCCTTCTACATAATAGTTGCCATATAAAGTACCGTCATCCTTAACTTTTCCTGCAATACTTCCCTGACTCTCGCCGGACATATCCAGCTCGTTATAAGCATAACTGTAAAAAATATCGCAGCCTTCCCCGGCGATTCCGCCGATATTATTTTTACCGGTGATCTTACCCATGCTGTAACAGCTACGGATCGCATAGCTGGCAGATCCGGCAACGCCTCCCACATAGCTGCCTCCGGTACTCTCTACCGGAGCATAGGACTCACAGGAAATGACCGCGCCGTATTCCGCCTTGCCGACGATACCGCCCACATAATCCTTTTTGCCGGTCACATCTGCGTAGTTCCGGCTGTCCCTGATGACTGCCTTGATGGTCTGCTCCACATCGAAGCTCTCCGTTCCGGTCAAGGTAATGTCATCCTCCGGGTCAAAATCATATTCCGTTGCCACCTGTCCGACAATACCTCCGACATTGGTATCCGCCTCTACCGCACCGCGGTTCACGCACAGTGTGACTTTACCTTTTTGGAAGCTGGATGTGTCATATAATGCTTCTTCGGTTCCCTCCGGTTCTGCCTCACCAGCCTCAGCATCGGGATCTCCGGGGTTCACTTCCCCCTTGCTGGCGGATTCGTCCGAAGTATCCTCCACAGAAATTCCCTCGTATCGGAAGAGATCATCGCGGATCTCGCTGACCAGCTTCCGCAATACTCTCGCCTGATCCATCAGTTCATCCATATGTGCGCTGGTACTGTCTGACCCTGCCTGGAGCACATCTCCCAACTGACCCAGCTGGTCAAAGGCTTTATCCAGACTCTGATTCAGTGTATCCAGATTATTCTTAATACCACCACTGCGGTCTGTGGATGCATTGGTCATATTATCCAGATGCTTCGTGGCATTTTCACCAAACTTTTTCAGAGCTGCTTTATAACTCTCTGTATCATCCGGTACAGTGATCGTAATGTCACCTCCGCTCAGGTCATTACCGCTCAGCGTGATATCATGTCTGTTACCGTTATTTTTATCGTCCTGGGCCTGTTTGTTCAGGTCATTATTCAAAACCTTCAGGTCGTTGCTGACACCGTTCAGCTCCTGATTGTAAATATACCACAGATCTTTCGTGGTTCCGGTAAGGGAATTTCCCGCACTATTGGCATCCTTCAGATTCGTACTGATACTTTTAGTCAGCGCAGATGCCTGCCTGCTGTAATTGCTGAAATCTTTCTGTGTTGCATCCAGCATATCCAGGAACTTATCCGTCTCTGTGTCCAGTTCTTTCAGTTTATCACTAAGATACTGGATCTCCAGAAAAGGCTCCATCTGGCCTACGATGCCGCCGACATCTTTTCTGCCCTGTACGAAACCTGTATTGGTGCAATTCTGCAGATAACCCTGATGCAGCCTGCCGACGATACCACCGGTATTATACCCCACATGCTGGTAACCGATGTCTCCGGAATTGGAGCAGTAATAGATCTTACCATCAGAGATGCCTGCGATACCGCCGGTATCCGTATGAGCAGCCACATTGGAAGTACTGTTGATCTGCTCCAGATTGTCCATGGTAATATCATCCAGTTCATAAGTCACTTCTGTGCTGTAGGTATTGATGCTGCCACTGTTGCTGCAGTTATTTAAGATTCCGTGATTGTTACCGACAATACCGCCTGCAGAATGGTTGCCAATAACATTTGCATTGGATTCACATCTGCGGATCTCGCCGGTCTCTTCATTCACACCCGCAATGCCACCGACTTCATTATCACCGATCACATTACCGGAAAACTTACAATTCTCAATGCTGCCGTAATTCACCCCGACGATACCGCCGACCTGATTCTGGCTTCCGGAGGGAGATATTTCTCCGCTCACCGTGAGATTACGTACTTTGGCGCCTTCCTGCACATAACGGAAAAGACCTGCCGCAGAACCATTCCCCGTAAGCTTTACATTGGAGATCGTAAAACTATTACCATCAAAAATTCCCGCAAATGTTGGGATACTGAATTCACCTTCCATACTCAGAACGATGTCGTTGCGCAGCACTACTTTGATACCTCTGGACCAGCTGTCCAGCACACATTTCTCCGCAAGCCTGCGCAGATCCTCCTCCGTGCTGATCTCTACAATTGCATAATCCTGCTCCTGCGTGGTGCTGCTATAACCGCTGCCGCCCTTATATTGTTCATAGGTTAACGTCTCTTCCGCATAAGCGGTTGCCGGTGTCTGCAGCAGTAATGCTGCTCCCAGCAGGAAACATAATAATCTCTTACTGTTCATCTTCTGTTCCCTCGCTTTCTGCTGTATGATTTGTACCTGACTCATCGCCCTGCTCCAGGGTCACGACATCCTTGGGGCGCACCACTGCTCCCATCTCACCGTCGATGACACCGATGAAATCACCTTCCAGCATACCATTGACATAACCCTTGATATGACCGTTCATCCGGATCCTTCCGGCAGAAGGCAGCGGCTTCGCCAGATCACGCTTTAAGGTAAATGCCGTCTTCTGAATAATGATATCTCCGATCAGCAGCGTCTGGGGCAATGCCAGCAGCACCAGTAAAATAGATGTCAGGGTACCACGTCCCAGCGCCAGTCCGATCGCTGCTACCGCTGCGTTGGAAGATACATAACTGATAATGAATCCGGCAGCCACCAGCATGGAACCACTGGTAACAATTGTAGGGAACGCCTGGTTCAGTGCCTCAATGGCAGCTTCTTTGATCGGCATGTACGTCTTCAGATCCATATAACGGCTGGTGATAACGATAGCGTAGTCGATCGTCGCACCCATCTGGATGGCGGACACTACCAGATATCCCAGGAAGTATACATTTTCACTCAGCAGATACGGCAGTGAGAAGTTCATCCAGATACTACCCTGAATCGTTACTACCAATAGTACCGGCAAGCCGGCAGACTGGAACGTAAACAGCAGGATGATCATAACGAACAATGCTGTCAGTACAGTGATGATGGTGTTATCTGTTGCGAAAGAGTCTCCCAGATCCTTATCACTGGTGGCATTTCCGACTAACAGGATATCATCTATATTATAGAACTTCGCCACGGTATTGCGTATCTGATCCAGCGCTGCGGTGGTCTCTTCTCCTTCATAAGGTACATTCAGTTCCAGAACGAAACGGGAATTATCTTCTCCCAACAACTGATCCTTTGCAATCATGATCTTGGAATGTGCGTCCGATAAAGTCTCCTCCAGATCATCATCCAGCGTGATGTTTCCGCTTTCTTTCTGATCATAAATGAACAGGAACATATCGATAAAAGGTACTTCGTAATCGTTGACACCGCTGACCAGAGCACCGTAATCACTCTGATCCAGGGCATATGCCGAATACAGCATATCCGCCACTTCCACATCCAGATCGATCAGCTCTGCAAATTGTCTGGGATTCAGTTTGTCGGTCAGCATGTAACCATCCATAGCTTCAATATTGCCAAGTCCCTGAACGGATTTTACCACATCCAACTTTTCCAGTGCCTTCAGGGTCTGTGCCTCTTTTTCATAATCACCGTTGGGCACAATGACTGCCAGCTGATTCACCATGCCAAATTCCTTATTGACCATGCTGACTGAGAATTTATTCTCGCTCATACTGCTGGATTCCAGTGTATTTACATCATATACATAATTCGCCTTGTTGGACAGAAAAAATGCTGCAATAACACCCACGATCAGTACCGGAGGTACAATGTAACGGGTAGCCACACAGAATTTTCCCACTGCCGTGATCTTCGGTACGAAACTCTTATGGTGCGTATTGTCGATTGCCTTGGAAAAGGTAAGCAACAGCCCCGGCATCAGGAAGAATACCGCTACCATACTGAAAATAATGGATTTCGCCAGGATAATACCCATATCGTAACCAATCCTGAACTGCATGAACATCATGGCTACCATACCGGAGATTGTGGTCAGGGAGCTGGAAGAAATCTCCGGGATTGCCTTACTCAAAGCTACTATTACAGCTTCTCTGGCATCCTTGTCCTCATGCTCCTCCATAAAACGGTGTGCCAAAATGATGGCATAGTCTACTGCCAGACCTAACTGCAGCACCACTGCGATAGAGTTCGTCACAAAGCTGATAGTACCGAACCAGTAGTTCGTACCCTTGTTCAAAATAGCTGCCACGATAAATGTGGTCAGATATACCGGGATCTCCGCGTAAGTTGTGGAAGTAAATAGCAGCACGGCTACGATAACCACAGCTGCCAACAGCAGAATGACGATCATATCATTATTCAGGTCATTCGCATCACGCTCTTCCTGACCGATATCGGAAGAATAATAGACATCATAGTCAGACAACGCGTCCAGCACTTCTGTTAAATGCTGCTGTGTGGCTTCCGTATCCGCTTCCTCATCAAAAGTGACAGACAATAAAGCCTCCATGTCATGATAATGATCTTCCGTGTCATCAAAATCCAACATACTGACACCATCCATTTTTTCCACCTGATCCGCCAGCTTCTGTGCCTCATCAAAAGTCACATTGCAGATCAGGATCCGGGCGGAACCATAAGTCGTAAATTCCGAATCCATCAGATCCAGTCCCCTTCTGGTCTCTGTCGTATCCGGCAAATATGTGGTCAGGTCATTATTCACTTTGACCTTATTCATGGATAATACGCAAAATATGCATAAAACAATAAAGATCAGATAGAATCCTTTTCGTTTATCTACAATAAGCGTGGCAAGCTTCATCATAAAGGAGTTATCTTTTTTTTCTTTTTCTGTGTTGTCTGCTGCCATAGTTTCCTCCTGCTGCATCTCTCTTTGTACCCTTACGTATCTGATTTTTCTATTCTTAGTTTAAAAGTTTTTCCCGCTTCTGTAAAGCCTTATTACAAAGATGAAAAATGTATTACTGTCATTTAATGAACTCGTGTTGATTTTCTAACACAAGCAAAATATAATAATAGGGAAGAAAAAGCAAGCCACAAATTGTGTTGATATGTCTGTTTTTGAACATTGTATTGATTTGTGTTCATTGTTTTAGAAAAAATTCAGATTTGCATTAGATACGTATTATATATTATGATCATTTCTCGGAAAGGATGGAGAATTGCCGTATGGAAAAAATGGATCGCCGCGTGCGCAAAACCCGCGCCCTGTTGCTGCAGGGATTAGTCAAAATGATGGAAACCCACGATATTCAGGATATTTCCGTCAAAGAACTCACAGAACTGGTAGATATCAATCGCGGAACCTTCTATCTGCATTATGATGATATCTACGATATGCTCCATAAAGTGGAAGATGAAATGTTCCGGGAGTTCAATGAGATCATGGAGCAGGAACCAGTAGGTACTTCCACATTGTCCTCTGACGGTCTTCTGTTAGAGTTCTTCCGCTTCTTAGACCGCCACAGAGATCTCGCCAGAGTCATGATCGGTCCCCATGGAGATCTCACCTTCGTTAACCGCCTGAAGGACCAGATCAAAAAGCGCACTCTCCGCTTTCTGGAAAGTGCGCAATCCGATGCTAATTATGAATATCTCTGTTCCTTCATCATTACCGGTTGTGTCGGTGTCGTAGAGACCTGGCTGAAAGAGACCACTCCCCAGTCTCCGGAAGAAATGGCAGGGATTCTCGGAAACATGCTTATACGTCAGCTTACTTTTGTTCCGGAGCCTGCATAGACTGTGTCGGCTCCGGCATACCTACACTTAAAGAAGTCACGACCTCGCCATCCAGGAAGAAAGATACGGTGTCGCCTACCTGTAGATCATCCAGTGTGGCATTCGCTCCGTCAATCGTGATGATCGTATCATCATTGACCGTAATAGTCATAGTGTCACCGCTGAGGGTTAATGTCATCTCATCCAACATATCTTTCTCAGGTTTCTGACCGTCCGGGGCTTCTCCGCTGGGGACTTCACCAGCAGGTGCTTCTCCATTAGGAGTGCCTCCGTTGCCGTCTGGTGCCTGTCCGTCAGGCTTTTCACCATTCGGTGCTTCTCCATCCGGAGCCTCCGGCTTCTCTGCCAGCGCAATGGAGATCACATTGCCGTCAATGGCAGTGATCTGACCAAGATAAGATTCCACCTTCTCTTCACCTGATTCTGTTGCCGTACTTTGCTCCACCGTGCTCTGTTCCGTCGTGCTCTCCGGCGCGATCGTCTCCTTCTGTTCTGCTGATTCACTTGCTGCGCTCTCCGTGCCCGCGGATGTCGTTCCTCCGCATGCTGTAAATCCGGTCATCACCATGGCAGCAGTCAACACTGCACACATTACTTTTGTATTTACCTGGGGTAAATTCCATCTTCTCATATTCTCATTCCTCCTGTTCCATTCATTCCTAAAAAACTTATGAACATTTATTTCCCCTTACCTGTCTCTTATGATAAGGGTCATCTGCGAAGAAATTGTGAGAAAAATGTGGTGATTCTGTGAATTTTTCAGGCATGACATTTATGTCATGTGTACTATGTTGGAAGTGTCAGCTTACGTGTCGATTCTTCCGTTTTGTTGTAAATATCGAAGAAATGCGGTACAGCCTTCCAGGACATCATTGTAGGTCGTCCCAAACTCTCCCGTGTACCACGGATCCGAAATGTCCCGCTCCGAGCCGGCATAGGATAAGAGCCTGGCTACTTTCCCATCCGGATCTCCGCCGAATATCCGCAGCATGTTGCGGATATTCGCACTGTCCATACCGATCAGATAATCATATTCCGCATAATCCGCCTTCGTTACCTGCCTGGCCCGCTTTCCCTCGCAGAAGATTCCGTGTCTGGCAAGCTCCGCCTTCGCCGGCGGATAGACCGGGTTCCCGATGCCATTCCAGATCTCCTCCGTGCTGGTGGCAGCAGAAGCAATCTGGAAGTGATCAGCGAGATTTACGTCGGATACCAATTTTTTCATAACAAATTCTGCCATGGGGGAACGACAAATGTTGCCGTGGCAGATGAATAATATTTTTACCATTTTTTTGTAACTCCTTATATCTTTGTATAAAACCTGAATATCCTTGTATGTAAGCCAATATTAAAGGATTTCTGACATAGAACTGAAACAGGGAATCTTGCTTTTCTTCCCATTTTGTCTCAAATCTTCCTATATTTCCTTCTGCAATATTGGTAAATTCGTTGGTAAAAATCAGAAGTTTACCAACGGGGTGTTTGGTTCAATTCTTCCTTCGCGTCCTCAAACTGCACCGCCCGGGAAGGGTAGCTTGTTTCGAAAGAGCAAGGTACGGATGATTACCTGCTTACTTTATAAACGCCAAACCGAAGTCGAACAGATTATGTCTGCTTAGGAGCCAGCCGTTGTTTCCTTGCAAAACGCTATGTGACATCTTTGTGCACCGTAGAAAATCCATTGTATGATTGGCAAACCACAGATGCCTTGAACAATACCTTTATTTCATCAACACAGATAACCTATCCTTGAAATATTCCGGATACGAATCAAGACAACTAAAGATTTCTTCACTATGAGCTTTCAACATATTAAGTATCTTGTCCGTTCCAATATTCGCATCAGATAAAATTTGAGCTAATTTTATAGCTAATAGACGATCATTAAAAACACTCTCACAAATTGAAATTGCTGTCATATTTGGAACGCCATATTTTACTTTCTTTTGTAACAATGTCAAGATGTTCCGTTGATCAACTTGCTCCTCATTTTCTTCGTCAACTTCTATCAGATCACAGATATTGCCGATAAGAAAATTCATTTCATATGAGATTCTTTTATTACATAATGATTCTACTTCTGCAATTCCAATAGTTTCTTTGTTGTTAATTTCCATTGGAGTCTGACCATCAATCCATTTTTCACAAATGCTTTGTATATGCTCTTGGTATCTAAACTCTCCACAGATTTGCAGATACAATTCTGCAATAACAGATAACAGTTCTGTTTCTGTATATATCTTCTCTGTAAGTTCATTCTGAACAATCCATTCCTCTATTAGAGAAGACAAACCTATTCCTGACATTGCATTAGAATATCTGTTCAATTTTTCAACAGAATATTGTTGAATATTCTCTTCTATCTTCTGAAAAACTTTAATCAGTAATTCTTTCTCTTTTTCTGTTGCCATAGCATACGCCAATGTATTTGTACAAATATCCACAGCACTTTTCTTACTATCATTGACCAATGTTTCTGCGGAACGTACTAAACACAAATAATTTTCTATATTTGATATAATATCCTGACGCAATAATATTTCCTGCACAATCAGATTTTGTGTTCTTTTGGGATTGGCTTTTAAATATGCTTTTTCTAACTTCTTTGCGTAATCAAGCAAGAAATCTCTTTCGTCAAGGTGATCTATCACTATATCAATAAATTTCTCACCACTTACGATCACATCATAATCTATGTTAAAATCCTGGACTAACGAAAGAATAGAACTGCCACAAGGTTCTGTCAATTTTGTATCAAATAGCTTCACACAATCATTCCATAAATACCCTCCACCATTTTTCCAGTTGGTACGGTTGTCGTATATTTTGCAATCCGTAATAATAATACTTCCTTCTGTGTATATACCTGCTCGTGCTGTTCTACCCATCAAGTTTTGAAAATCTCGAGCTTTTACTAATTGCAATCCATTTCGAATGCTGGTGACCAATAAATATTTTATCGGAATATTCACACCCTGTGCAAGCGTCGATGTACACACTACGCAAGAAACATATTTATTCTTCAATGCATGTTCAACAACAAGCTTAACTCCATTTTGAAGATTAGATGAATGAGGCAAAACACCCAATTCCGCTGCTTTCGTATAATAGTGTTCTGAACCATAATAGCTTTCTATAAATCCCTTGATTTTGGAAAGCTCTGCTTGATTTGTATTATCTTTTAATGCTTTCAAATCATAGTTTCGCTTATCCAAATTTATAATTCTTTCAAATACCGTTTTCATTGAACGTTGCTGCCCAAGATAGATAGCAACACCGCCGTTATGACACAACTTTATTGCATTATAAATGGCCACATCTGTAGATAATGATAAATCTGGAAAGTATTTATTACTTCTTTCTCGGGGTAACTTCTTCAATTGTTCAACTCGAAGGATTCGGGGAATATAATAATCTTCATTTGATTTATCATCAGAAAAGAAATGAATATCCCTTTGTGTCGATGAAAATCCTATTGATTTAGGTGTAGATGCAATACTATCATCTGTCGCCAAACAACCTCTATCCTCAAACAACCACTGTGCAATATCCCCTGAATTTGGCAATACCGCAGATAGCAAAACCAACTGCTGTTCGCTCGTTATGTTCTGACGTATATGTGTTACTAATAACTCGTATGTTGCACCTCTACCTCCATCATCAAACATATGACCTTCATCAAACACAAATAAATCTATAGCACTTAAGAAAAACGGATCATGATGTAATACATAACTCAGTTTCTCTGGCGTACATATTAGTATCTGCCGTTTAATATCTTCAGCAAACAAATTCCAAAAATCATTTTGAAGTACATCAGAAAACTGATTTATCGTGACATCATTTTCAAAAGCTTTGTACATATCCATTGTTATTTCATTGCACAATGCTCTTAATGGTGCCACTATAATAGCAGTATTCGCTCGTTCAGATAAAAAAGCTGCTCTAATAATTAGTTCAATACTTCTTGTCTTGCCTACCCCTGTCGGAAGTTGAACAATAGAACTTTCTCCACGCAACAATCCCTTTTCGGCTATTAATCTTTGTGCTGGCCATAACATCTTTATTGACATCTTACTTTGTAGATATGGCTCCCATTCTTTATCCGAGATACCTGAACTACTCGGCAAAAGACTCCATGACGAATTTTCGCACGCCACAATAATAACTGCCACTAATATATCTACATAAAATATACTATCCGGATCTCCATTCTCGTATATTTCATTTCTATATACCCATAAGTTTGACTTTAATGCTTCTAAAGACTTACCCTTTCCAAAGTAATCCAGGAAAAAATTATTTATTCGTTCATAAGTATCTATAACTCTCAAATATGGCAAATACACTCCTCCCAGAAGATAATTATAGATATTCGTCAACAATTTTTGCGGAGATCGCTCCTCATCAATTAAATCAACTACTCTTGCTGCCAACACTTTAGCACAACCAAAATCCTTTCTTAGGAAGTAGGCAGATGCTCCAGATAGCAAAAAATCCCAATCATATTCTGGTCTATCTTTGGACTTAAAAGCTGAATCATAATATTCTGCAGTTGTAATCAAAAGTAACTCCAGCTCTTTTAATTCGTCATGATTATTTTCTATAATGCATTCTGAGTATCGTGACAGCACATAAGTTGTTGGATACGATAATTCATTAGAATTCAGCGGAAAATGTGGATACTCCTGCTTTGAAACATCGTATTCTACCATTTTGGCCTTTGCTTTTTGATATTTTAACATTAAGCCTGCATTTTTCCCAAAAATCATTTACAACACCTCTGGTAAATGTTATGAGCCAATTCCATCAACTTTTTACCATGTACATAAAAAATCAGTTCATTTTTTCTAATTTCAAGTTCTTCACCAGAAAAATCTAATTCTATGGCATCATCTACGTTTTCACGACTACTAACTCCTGCAGCTACATATGTAATACGATAATTATTATCTGGTTTAAATAAAAATCTCTTTACCTCTTCTGCCTCTTCTATTTTGCCCAGTTCTTTTAATCGCTTTCTGCAGTAGTTTACTGATCTTGCTAATCGATGTTCATCTTTTCTGGAATCGATAATTGCATTTTTGATTGGTGTGTACTCCGTATTAGAGAGGGTAGCTTTAACTTCTGCTGCTACCAATTCATCTTTATCATTTGGAGTTTTATCTTCATTTTTGTACTTATATGCAATGACATCAGTTCCTTGTTGTGAATTGTTTTTTCCGGATCTGTTCTTCAATTTATATCTCGGAACAGAATACTGATGAACAAACTCTAATAAATCGGAAATTAAAATTTCTGTTATGTCTGCAGAACGTACCGTAGCTCCCAATTCTTCTCCTTTTTGTGGAATTACATAATCATGCAAATACTGTTCAATAGTCATTGCATTGTCATCTGCATCTTCTTTAAGTTCAGTATCTTCTATATAATTTCTTCGAATGTGCAATGCCCAGTCATCAAGAATACTTTCATCATCTTTATAATCAATTTTATAGCATTTTAGCGGTATGTCATCTTTAATTACAATACCAGTTTCTTCAACTATCCAATCGATGTATCGTGGCTTTTCCATGTAGTATTCCCTTCCTAACTTTTAACCTTTATACAGCCTTCAACAACATCCGGATTATTCTTAGATGTGATTTTATATGGTATCTCATCAATCTCATTTTTCACAAAAAGGATTGTCGGGAAAGCAACAGTTGTATTATGTTTTATATAATCTACTTTAAGCTTTACAATATACTTATCTTCACTTGAATAGAATCCATAACAAAACACCTCTTTTATCTCATCAGTGAAATCATCACTATAATCCGGAACACATCCTGGCAAACCATATGGACGTGCTCCATACGGAGTTCTTCCATTTTGCTCTGATTCTGAATATTCAATATATTCAGATGTGCCTTCAATTCCGAACAAAATACTCATATCACAATCTGTAAGCAAATATCCCATCTCTGCATTATTAAACTTAGGGAATTCACCTAATGTAAGCAAGGATTCTTTTGGAACTTCAAACGTAATTTCGGCATCTTCGTCGATGGCCTTACCACAATTCTGAATTGCTAATTTAATACAATTCATTCCAGAAAACATTTTTTCAACCGAAGCCCATTCCAAAGCTTTAGAAATAGTTTCATGCAATCTTTTGATTGTCCAATATTTCTGCTTTTCTTCGGACGTTCCATTCAACTTAGGACCACTGAGTAGATTTGATGTTAAAGTATCTTTGTTTAAATTTCCAAGTTCAAAAAAAGAATCGGACAACTCACACTCTAACTGTTCAGCCGCAACAGTAATAAACTCTTTCTCATCTTCATCTATGTCAACAGGGCTTGTAAATCCAGCAAAAAAAGTATTAGCTGTAACAGATCTACCACCTACATTCATATCAGAAATCTCCTGATACATATTCTTAATCGAAGTAATGTATTCTTTCATGGTAATCTCTGCATTTAACACAAATGGGCATACCACCGCTTCTTCAGTCAATCTTCCAGTTTCGTCAATACCTAACAACTTTAATTCAGAACGATATTCATTGGCTGTTTCATTTACCCTCTTTTCTGTCAAAAAATGCATGGAAAGATGGGCAAAAAACATCTTTTTAAATTCTTCGTCAGATGAATAAGTGAAATATATTCCTTTGTCTTTATATTTGTCACGGAATGCTTGTATTTTCTCATAGCCGTCACCATTTATTTTTGATGGTGGGATAGGCTTATCCGAAAAATACATAAACACTTGTTTTCCAGATTGAAGCATAATTTCAATTTCTTCTTCTGTTCCAGAACCATACTCATCAGTAGGTGAGCCAAATCTTGTCCAGAAAATCGCAACTGCTGCATCACATTTATTTACAAACTGCTCGTTAAGTAATGCCTGTGGTTTTCCTCCAGACTGAGCATAAGAACTCTTACTCCAATGGCGAGTTTTTATTGTGATTCCTAAAGTTTCAGCATATAATTCATTAAACTCATCTACTGCCGCTTCAATCAATGTAACTTCTTCCTTAATATCACCTGGACAAGAAATCAGAAGGTTATACAATGTCACGTTTTGAGCCATTGATTACACCTCCCAAACAGTTTCATCCCCACAAATGTTACGAATTTTAAGGCGGAGAGGTTTCTTTGTGCTGCGGATGTAACCATCCCAGAACTCCTTGGTTTTATTGCCGTCTACGATAACATAGCCATTTTTATCAATCTTGATTTCACTATCAGAATGCCACTCACCACCGATTGCAGTGCAATCCAAGCTAAGGAACTCAATAAGTTCCAAACCTTCTTCGCTGATTTCAATCGGTTTATACGGTTTCTTCGCAGAAGAATTAAGGAATGCTTTCTGATTGAATTCTGCAATTTTAAACAACACACGATCACTCATAAATTTATCAATAGCAACAGCATATCCGCCTGCAATTTCTTCTGCATGGAATTCTGCATAATCGCCAATGACAACATCATCAAGAATTGATTTAAGATCACGCAATTCAATTTCTACAGTCATACTGTCATCTTCTTTGATGAAATCCATAATCTCCGCTTCATCAGTAATGTCGATATAGTAAACAATAACCTTTTTAATAACATTATCCAATTCTGGAATGGCCTGATGGATAATACGGTTCATAGTCACTTTATCAAGAAGTTTTGATGCACTATCCATTAAGTTTGGCACGTAAACAGGAATTGTACCAAGCTTGCTGTCAGAAATAGCACCTTCCCAGAAAGAATCAAGGGAATCTTCATTTTTTAAACCTTGAATCAAAGACTTGATTTTATCCATTGTTTGAACCGGATTACGGTAAAGCTGTACACCATCTTTAATTTCAAGAACATCAAATTCAGAACCATCAGAAACGAGACGGTCACGAGTTGTCTGAATAGAATTTAATCCAATATCAGCATGGATAAACCTCCTGCCGAGTTTATTTGCAACAGCTGCAGTCACTCCGCTTCCACCAAAAAAGTCAGCAATAGTCATTCCGTCATTAGATGATGCTTTCAATACTCTTTCTATAAGTTCCTCCGGTTTTTGTGTTGCATAATCTACACGTTCTTCTGCCTGTGAGTTAACTGCATATATATCTGTCCAAATATCATCAAGAGCGATTCCTTCAGCTTCATCTAAAAAATGTTTAATCCTAAGGGTTCCATTAGAGGTAACATATATTCTACCCTCACTTCTCAAGCGCTCAATCGTTTCAGCTGTTGTTGCCGTTCCAATTTTCTCATCTTTAAAATGTCTTCCATTTTCATCTACTTTACTAAAACGTTGTTCAATATACTCTTTGGAATATGGAACCATAATAGGGTTATATACGCATTCATCACTTATCGAATACCAAAAAATTACATCGTGACTATGCCCTATGCCATATTTTCCTTTAAAACCTGATGGTGTCATCCTCTTCCACACTATCTCTGCCTGAAAATTATCCTCACCGAAAATTTCATCCATCAATACTTTTACATAATGCCCAATGTGCCAATCCAGATGTACATAAATAGATGCATTTTCACTCATTATTGATTTTATTGCCATAAGGTTTTCGTACATCCAATTGAGATACTTTTCCTTATCCCAAACATCACCATACATCTTTTCTTCAAAAGCTTTAAGTTCGTCTATATCAAGCTCCTGTTCGGCTTGGGCGATAGCTTCTGCCTCTTTAGGATTTCGACGGATATATACTTTCTTGGCGTAATCAGCACCGCTGGCAAAAGGTGGGTCAATGTATACAAGGTCAACCTGAATGCCTTGCTCCTTCAAATAGGCACAGGCGGAAACACACTCGCCACGAATAACCATATTCCCGTCAGCGTTTTCTCCCACCGTTTCCAGTTTTTCCATTTCATACAAAGGCATACCACGCTGAATTGTCATTGAAACATCGTCAGCGCCTTTGTATCTCAATACTCTATTAAAATTTCCAAGCACAGCTTGTCCTTCCACCGGCTCCGGTATAAATGGTACATATTTAATTGGCATTATTTGATTCCTCCATTTTTCATATAACTTACAAATTGTTCAAAAGAAATTGCCATACTATATGATGTTATAAATTCATGTGCCAATTTTGCTTTTTGTATGTCATTCAACTCGTCTAATGCCTTAATAAAATCAAGCAATTTATTTTTTGCATTAGTATATTTATCATCAAACTTTATGCCTACAGTAGGTCTAATTCCATTCATTACGCTTTCTCCTTAAAAAACTCACAGATTTTTTTATGTGTCTGTGTCAATCTATCTTTCTCTGGCATCGTATCTTCCAAATACAGATAATCAAAACGTTCATAACCATACGCAGCATTATTCTGTTTTGAAAACTCTGTTTCCATAAAATTCTTCTTATCTTTAAAGACTGGATCTTTGGCATAAATCTGCCCCTTGGTTTCCACTACAATAGCCTTATGGATAACTCCATCTTTTCGTTTAATGATAAGGAAGTCCGGTGTGTAAATACCAATGTAATTCCATTTTCCACTGGTTTTCTTATAGCACTTGATCTTAAACTCCGTCATAGCACGGTCGCCATTGTAATACACTTCCAGACCTAATTCTTCGATAATATCGAAGGACAATACCTCTCTTAAAAATGTTTGTTCAAAACCACTGTCTGTACGATATGGCAAGTAGTGGAACGAACGATTCTTATTTGGGTGAGATGATACACGCTGTTGTAATTCCAAAACGATTCTATCGTTTCCAGTTTCTATAGCAAGATCAATTAACTGCTGCGTCTTTTTATCAACTTTCAATTTTCCCTTATCGTCAGCTATTATGTTTTCAACAACATTCTGTCTTGGATAGTAGTCATCCAGATTATCTGCATATATCTCAGAAGTAAAATTTGCAATGTTCAACAAATTAGCTTCTTCTGGTATCAGTTCTTCTGTTGTATTGAAATCCGTTTTGTCACAAAAAGCTTTGCGAATATTGGCTTCTACCAACTTTTTATTGTACTTCGAACTGAAATATCGTGAGCCACCTTTTTCGTATGTGATTTTTTCATACACTACTTTTAACTGCTCTGTATATGCATTTAATTCTGCCATGGAAGGTGTTCCAAATCCACTTCTCATAATGCCATAAATCCAAGAATTAAAGGTTGCATATTCTGTACCATATTCAGCATCATCCACCTGGATACTGATATTATTTACATTCATAGAAAGATCTGTTGTTTTGATAATATTACCTGCAATTTGCGCTGAATCAACAGATTTTTCAATAGAAACTTCAGGATTTGCCTTTTCAACAGTAAGTGTATCATAGTTGATTTTCAGCTGATAAAACTCTACTTTAGGCAGCTTTAAATAAGCCGTACGATTATAACGTTTCAAAATAGTCTTACTGTTGTCTGCAGAAGAAAATTCTTTAAGCGAAATATGGTGCTGTTGCTCAAGCTGCATATTTAATTTTTCGGCATTGCTTTCATTCAAATATATCAGTGCCGTTTCCTGACCGTTTTTAATCACCTGACGCAAGCATCGACAAGATGTCTGTAATACCATATTGGTTGGGCAGTCTCCTTCTTGAGAAAGAATAATACCTGTAAGACTTCGACAGTCCCAACCTTCTTTACCAATCTGCACAAGCAAAACAATACGAATTTTAGAAATAGATTTATCCAAGATATCAAACTGCATCTGACTATCAGCCGACATCTTATACTGTTTATTTCCTTTGTGGAATTTAAGTATAACATCAGTACCAAGGCCATATTCAGCTACAATACGGGATACCTGTGGATATACTGTTTCTTCTAATTTTTCGATAGTACCGCAATAAATACCCAATTTAGCTGTTAAACCATCTGCATAAACAGTGTCTTTATAAGTATCAAGAAATTCTCTGACCCCCTTTTCAATAATAAGGCTGCTATCTGCAATATCTGCAATTTTTACAACTGGACGTTTTAAGAAATTTCCTACACCGTCTATAAGTGGATAGTAATACACAATATTTGTGATTTCAGCTGTACCAATGGACAATGAATCTACAACTTTTATTTTTTCAACTTTGTCTAAATATGGAGTACCAGAAAAACCAATTACAGAATTGACTGTATGATTCTGCGCCCATCTTGTAACTACAGCACGAAGCTTAATTTCATCACTTACTGCATGATGAACTTCATCAATAAAGATAGACAATGATGGTAACTTACCAATTAAATTACGAAGTTCATTTGCCTGTCGGTCTTTATCGTCCTCGCTTTCTTCAAACATATTTATCTGTCCCTGTTTTTCCTGAATACGGTCAAGAATTACTTTTTCCGCATTAGTAACAGCAACAAGACCAAACAACTCAGAAAGCGGCTGATGATTAGCGATTTTCTGAACATTTGGATTTTTTGTCTTATTTGATTTTTTTGCAGTTTTGCTTTGATCCAACACTTCAAAAGAAATCATCCTCTTGATGTCTGTTGCTGCTGGCTCCGGAAGAATCCATGATGGATTAAAGTTTTGTATTGTTTTAAGACTTGGAACCACTGATGATTTCAAACCTGATGGTGCAAATATGATAAAGTTATGTGCAAATGCCGGATTTGTTGGCTCGTTATAAGCAAAATATAAATCCAAGTAAATAAATGCCGCCATCAAATACGTTTTACCTGCACCCATAGGAAGGCTAAACAGATAATCCGTATAGGAAACACCATAAAACGCATTACGAAAGAATTCATTATAATCAATTCCCGCTGGATCTTTCTTTATCTGTTTTTCCAGTTTTTCAGATACCTGTTCATCTTTATCATTTGTCAAACATGCATATTCAAACAATGCCGCAGCCGCTGGATTCTGAAACAAATATTCACGAGTGGATTTTGACAATTCTATCTCATTCAAATCAATAGAATTAAAGAATCCCTGTCTAAACAGCTGTGTCAACGGCTTACATTCACAGGCAATTTTTAGAAACAGATATACCTTAATAGCCTCAATCTGAGCATCACGCATCTGCCCTGTTTTCTCTATATACTCAATTAAGTTTTTAACCGTACACCGTTCTGATTCATACCATTGTGTACACTTATTTTCTATCATTTTATAGAACATGTATTTACTCCCGTCTTTAAAATGTATATCA
>OGPP01000635.1_pt1 | contig 33666 bp, 16 predicted proteins | sample 1553021 | NCBI WGS metagenome assembly OGPP01 (sample SAMEA2580217, study PRJEB22360) | human gut metagenome | biome: human gut; feature: human-associated habitat; material: faeces | place: Denmark | collected 2008/2010
GGCTCCCTTTTGCACCCGGCTGCCGCTGGAAAACTTGGATTCAGTGACAACTTGATCACCTTCAATCCAAGCAAAAATATTCACGCGATGTGCGTTCGCACCCGCACAAAGCAAAAGCGCAAGCGCTCCGGCTGCGATTTTTGATGTGTTCACAAGGGCCTCTCTTCACCAAGATGAAGCAGTTCAGGATAAGTTCGAGCGATCATATCGACCACAAGAGCGGTAATCACAGCTTCCGCCGCCATGATGGGGACGTGTGCCGCAAGGAGCGCAGCTGCCGAAGCAACGAAACCTTCGCTCGAAAATGCCAATGCGCAGGCGGTCATCAGTGCCGCAATTAAAACGCCTGCTGCGCCCGCTAAAGCGCCAGCAATCATCAATCGCCGGCGTGACACGCCTGGGTGAACCAACGCATGGAAAAGCATGCCTGCAGCCAATGCGCCGGTCCCCATCGTAGTTGTGTTGACGCCGAGCACGGCGAGCCCGCCAAATTCAAAGAGCACTCCCTGCAGCAAAAGCGCGGTAAAAATCACCGGGTAGGCAGAGACTCCCAGCATCACGCCGACAAGTCCGCAAAGGAGCAGATGAGCGCTTGACACGCCTATCGGCACATGAATCAGGGATGCGATGAAAAAAGCGGCGCCAACGAGCCCCGCAGTCATGAGGCGGGACTCATCAAGGCGCTTTAATCCGACGGCGATGCCTGCCGCAGCCGCAGCCGCGCCAGGAATGAGCACTGGCGCGGAAAGAACACCTTCGGCGATATGCATGATGGCTCACTTCACCTGCGGTGCGGTGAATTCCGTCCAAAGCACGGCCCCGAGCTCGACATCCTTCTCGGCGCCGGCTTCTTTGAGCTTATAGTCAGCGTCCGTGAGCGCAGCAAAGCCCCACCAGCCGGCCCACGGCGCAGTGAAAGCGAAGATCCCTTGAGCATCGGTTTTCACGACCTGAGTGACAAAGTAGTCATTGGGAGCCTCGTATTTGCCGTCGCGATTAAAGTACTCCACCTCGACGTCTGCCCCTGCCGCGGGCTTGCCGTCAACCAGAAGCTGACCGCGGAAAGTATTGCCGGCATAGTTGGCAAAAGGCCGTGTGAGCGGAACAATTTCAGTTTTAACGCCGGCAGGCTTATCCCAGCCATCCTCATCGCCGTAGGCAGGGACAATCACTTTCGTGTAATGCACGATGAACTTGTCTTCCGCAGGTTCCCAATAAGGCTTGGGTTCAACCACAAATTGATAAACCCCGGGACGCGCGAAACGGTAGTCTGCCTGCCAAGAAGCCTTTTCAAAAAGCTTGTCAGCCTTGAGTGAACCCGAAAGATCCGTCTTTCGTCCGTCCTGAACGACATAGAAAGCATCGGGCTTAGCCATTGTCATGCCGTTGCGCTCCATCGGATGAGCAAAGGCGATAGTGAAATGCACATTTGCATCCTTCTGTTCCAAAACGGCGGAATGCTCTGGAATCACAATCCCGAAATGTGCCCAAGCGACAGCGCTTGAAAGCGAAAGAACCGCAGCTGCGGCAATTGTGCTGAATTGAAGCTTCATTGCTCGATGCCTTCTGAGAGGAGATAAATACTTTGAATACTGCTCGAGAGCAGATATTCATACGTTTTCTTAAATCATCATACGCTCTGCTCCAGATACTGCAAGATGGTCAAACGACCTAGGCATCCACCACTTTTGAGGCATTGCTTCAGAGACCGAGCATCCGAACGAATAATCGGCTGCCCGGCTTCATTGCATACAAACCTGCCCCTACGGGCAAAAAAGACGTTTGTATGCGGCAATCTCAGCTCCCCGCATCAAGCTCTAACGGCTCTCTCGGGGAAAAAACAAAACTCCCGAAGACTCATGCCCTATGGAATAGGATCAAGTCGTTCGGGAGTTTGGAATAAGAACCTTCCTCCTTAAGAAGGTTCCTGCCGTTCTCTTTAGAAGCTGTAGCGAGCCGAAACCTGAGCAAAGAAGCTGCTCATATTGTCGCTGCCGCAGGCGGCTCCGCCTTGAATGCCCAGACTGAGCGCGCCCTTCTGGGCTTCAATGCCTGCGCGCGAGCGCAGAACATTTTCTGCCCAAACATCCATTTTGACGGATCCGACAGTAGAACCCCAAGTCGTCGTTGCTTCGACATCCATGTCGCCGAAAGATCGAACATAGGCGACATCCAAGAGCGGCTGCAGATTCCACCCGGAGGCAGCTGCCGTCTTGCCCGTGAACATCAGCCCGACCGGGACCGTCCAGAGATTCTGATGAGTGCTCGAAACATGAGTGCCGTTGCTTACGGTGTAGTCATCCGTGTTCAGACGCACATAGGTGAGTCCGACATACGGAATGAGCTGTGAATTCTCATAAAGCTGAACCGCAGCCTCACCGCGAACCCCAATAGTCCAGACATTGGTCTTCACACTGTCGGCCTTGGCATAGCCGACAGAGGAATCCGTCAGATCGTTGCTGGTACGCAGATAACCGGCCTGCCCGACAAGGTTGAACTGCCCGAAGCGTTTGCCCGCATAGAGCGATGCGCCGTAGTAGTCGACATCATTCTTGACGCTGGCATTGGCCGACTGACCGCGTACGCTGCCGGAACCCAGATTGGCCAGCCCGCCGAACGTCATGTCGCTTCTCGTCCACTCACCACCGACGATCACGCCGCCGAGTTCGGCATTGATCTCATTCATGGACGAATTGCCGCCCAAATCCAGACGCGTGCCGGAAACTTCGGCGAAACTCGTAACCCCGTCGACAAAGGTCTGCGAAAGTGATGCACGTTTCTGTGCAGTATCCGTTGCTAAACCCAGCCCCTGCAGAGCTGCTGCCTGAACGCCCGCAGCAGCGGCAAGATTCATCCCGCCTTTCAAATTGGCTTCGCCGAGGAAGAATTCATCCTTAATACGGTCCTTTAAGGGCGACTCACTCGGCAGGAGGTTGTAGAAGTCAATCACGCCGGCAGTCTTGATGCCGGTTGTCTGCGCAACTTCTTCGGCAGACTTCTGCGCAAGCGTCAGGCTGCCCGTCTGCGTGGTTTCGCCGTCAGCCAAATTGACGCCGACGTTATGGAAGTAAAGAATCGAATCCCCTTCCAGCGTCACGGTCCCATTCGTAATATTGGTCTTCCCTGCGGCGTCCACCACCAGTGTTCCGTTATGAACAACCAGCCCAGCTGAAGCAGTCCCCGCACCGGCAAGGATGGTCGAACCAGTGAGATTCACATTGCCGCTCGCATAGACCACAGGTGTATTGCTCGTCAAAGCAGCCGCCCCTTTGGTTTGAGAGAGGAGATCTGCGCCGCTCCCCAACCCCAGCGTACTGCCGGCATTGGCAATGTCAGCGAGGCCGCAGCAGCCGGGGCAGTTTCACTGCCGATCGACAAAGTCTTCCCGCTGTTTGCGGCGTTGGGTTCAACGCCGGTGAAGAAGAATGCACCGCCCGCAATCGTGCTCTCAGTCTTGTCACCGTACGAAAACTCTAAATTCGTCAGATCGCCGCCCGAACCAGTAATAGTCGTGTAGCCTTCCAGCTTGACCGTCTTCTCAAAGTCCTTCGAGAAGCCGCCAAAATTCAAGGCTGCCGCCTGAGCACCATTGCCGGAAAGCTTTTGCCCCTGAAACACGTCGGCCGAATAGAGATTGATCGTACCCTCTGTAACCGTGGATTGCGCATCGTCGCTTCCCTTATAGAGATAGCCGCCGGCATAGACGTCACCCGTCACGGAACCACTGACCAAATTCACGATCGCGGTTTCCACTGACGAAGCGGCGCGGCTATAAGCTTCAGACCCTGTGTAACCGCTGTTATTCGTGCTGCCCGCCAAACCGCCGCCATAGACGCTGCCGCTGACAGCGGAACCATCAACAGTAATAACTGCCTGCGTTACCTTGGAGGAACCGCCAATCGTCGCCGCACCGCCCCAAAAACACTGCCGTTAACCGTGCCGCCGGTCAGATTGATCTGAACCGTCTCCGTAGCAACGCTCGCACCTGCACCTGTCGCCACACCCGCACCGAGAATGGCAGCATCAGCCGTTTTAGCCAGATCTGCCGATTCATGGGCGTAAGAACCATTGCTCGGCGGCAAACCGGAGTTGGGTGTATTGCCGTGGGCCGTGTTGAGAATCACATCCATATTGGCGCGGTTAACATCACCGCCCGTTACCGCAATGACCACATCCTTCGTGTTGGCGACCGCATTCACCGCTTCTGAATTGGTGTCGTCAATCGCCATGCCGCCGCCGTAGAGGCCATCCACGGATCCGTTCTGCACAGTGAGCGTCGCAATACCCTCAACATTGGCTTGAGCCATCACTTTGGAAGCGTAGCCATTGGATCCGGTTGCATACGCGCCGCCGCCGCCCATCAGGAGCACATTTTCACCGCCCAGAACGTTCACGGCCGTACTTTTAACCGAAGACGTTGCCGTGACAGCATCTTTTGTACTCAGAGCGCCCGAGGCCAAGGCCACACCGGCGGCCATGGTGCCGACGTTGTAGCCGCTCAAGATGTTGAGCGTAACGTTGCCGGCTTCAGCCGCAGCCTGAGACTTTGCCGCGGAATCCTGATTAAGCTTAGGATTCGTTCTGGCAATTGCTGCTCCGCCGCCGATAGTGCCGACATGAACGTTCGGCGCAACCAACTTGCCGAGTGTCTCCTGTGCGCCAGAGAGCGTGATATCCGAAAGTCCGCCCTCAGTGAGCTTTTTAGCCAGTGTTAAGACCTCTTTCACTCCGCTGACCAGCTGACTTTTAGCCGCGGCATCGATCGAAGAGCCGTCTGCATCGCCTAGAGTGATCTCAACATCGCCAACCTTTGCTGTTGTAATAGCTTTAGCTTGGTCAGTACCCGCAGACGAAACGGCCAAGCCGCCGCCGGCAAGACCGGCAGTCTGTGCTTGACCGCCTACGGTCAGTGAGACATTGCGCGAAATAGTCTCTGCTGTTCCGGCGACAAGGAGCGTGTCACCTTTCCAATCAATGTAGTCGGCGTAATGGCCCAAGGGGCCCTTTAAGAGAGCCCAGACACCGTCAAATTCCGCTGCCATGGCAGCGCCGCCGCCAAAGACCCCGGCCGCCATGCCGTCCGTAATGGTGACTGTCGTGTCTTTTTCAACTTTGGACGACGCAGTCCCGCCCATTGTGGCAGCCGACAAACCGCCGCCGAAGGCTCCGAGCGTCATCCCCTCATAACCAGCAGACGAAGCTTTCGTTCCGATTGAAAGATGGGAAGTGCCCGTAACATTGGATGTTGCCTCGCCGCCAAGTGCTATGGCACTGCCGCCGGTGAAGACCGCAGCTGAGGTAGTGGAACCTTGCAGTGTGATAGTCGTGCTGCCGTCCACAGTTGCTGTCGTGGACGGTGCGGCAAGCGGGACCGTAAAGCCAGATGCCTTTAAGTACGGACCATTGACATTCAGAGCCACACTGCCGCCAGTCACTGCCAGCAGATTGCCGGAATGGACCGTAATCTCACTGCTCCCTATGCGAGTCACCTCCATCTCATGAGGTTGGAAGAGAATTGGAACTTCAGCCCCGAGGTTAATAACGTTATCTGCTCCTGTTAAACCCAAAACTAATGGCGTTTGATCCTTTTCTCCAACTATAACCTGGGTGCCGTTTTCCGTTACAACAGGCCTTTTATCAGTACTCTCCGTTTGTTGTACCAGTTTTTCATAGATCGACTTTAATTCTGATTTGAAAGATTTAGCGGCGTCAAGAATTTCTACAGTATTATCATCAATGTATTGTTTTCCGCCCGCGGCTCCGACAAGTGTTACGGTGCTTCCAGCCGCATTTGAACCTACACCCAAGGCTGCGCGAATTACATCTAACTTACCCGTTTTCAGCGCTTCAGCCAGCTGCCGCAAGTCTCCAGCAGTCTCTATATACAACTCGCCGTCACCGGATACCAGTTTTGTCGTTGTCTCTTTTTGGATGTTGTCGTTGGTAATGGTTTTCGCTGTGACCGTAGCACTCAAAGCCAAAGCCTCAGCCAGAGCGAAAGCAGCTGCTGTTTTCACTCGCGAAGTTTTGCCGTGTGCTCGCTACATTTCGGAGGCCACCACATAACCGCCTCGTGCCGTATTCCAAATAATTTTGAAGGCTTTATTCATCTCGATCATTCCATTAGTAATACCTTTTTTTCAAGGTATTGTTTCGATCAATATTTAATGCAGGGTAATCACCACCCCCTGTCTTTGTCAACTTGATAGTTTTCACTAAGCGAAAACCTTTATAAAAACGCAAGTAGACAAATTAAAAAGACAGTATTCGTTTACTATTTGTACACAGATAATTTGTATATTCCGTTATCAATGTGCAATTCGTGCAATGCAGTTCACAATGAAAAAAAACGCCCCACCAGCAATTCACTGGTGGGGCGTTCTAGAGATACCTCAGGCCATTAAGCCGTCAGTTTTGTTTAAAAGGCATATTTCGCACGAAGCTGAACGGATGCAGCAGAACGTTCTTCGTTGCCCCAGTCGTAGCCCGCGGCCAGGCCAAGCGTGAAGTTATCTTTCTGCACTTCAATGCCAAGCTGACTGCGAACCTTCACGTCGTCAGCGAAAGTAAAGTTGTAGGTGCTTTCAGCACCGGCAAACCGCACCTTGCTGTCGATGTCTTTGGAACCCACCGTCGGAACAACGGCAAGCGAGAAGGACGGTGCAACGCTGAAGCCGGAAGACGTCTGGAACGCCTTCTTCACCTCCGCACCGATCGGGAATTCCACGATCGTGGCGTTAGCGTCTTCAATTGAAACGCCGTGATTCGTTGTGAAGCCGTCGCTCTTGATGTGGTAAACGTCCATGCCGATGAAAGGCGTCACATCAACACCTAGATTAAAGGTCTTCTTCGCCTGAATACCCAGCGAGTAGACGGCCGTCGTCGTATCGGTATCAACATCGGCAGCGCCGCCCACCGTCAGGTCGGACTTCAGCCATGCCGCAGAAACATCGCCCTCAAGATCAATGCCCTGTACCTGAGTCTTTGCATAGAACGAGAGACCGTAGTAGTTGAAATCATCTTTGCCGGCAACAGAATCATTTTCCGTCTTGCCGCTGCCGCCCATGAAGGCCGCACCCAAAGTGATGTTTTGCACCGCAGCTTCGCCGCCCACTGCAAGACCGTAGGCATCGGTGTCAAGATCGAGATCCTGAGCGCCTGTAGAGATACCCTTGAGTTTCGTCTTGCCGCCAGTCACCTGTGCCCAGAGACCATTCGCGGTGCCGTTTCCAGCATGAGCGCGAACAGCATCGCGAAGTTCCGTGGAGCGGTCCTTGGCCGTTGTGAAGACACCCAAAGTGCCAGCAGGATTCATGGCAGCATCAAATTCACGCGCAATCTGAGCATTGCTCTTCTTGCCCGTGGTATCGGTGAGAAGTGCTTCGGCATAAGACTTCACTGATTCATTATCAGAAGCTGCGCCGGCGTTTGCCAGAGCTGCCCCCTGCATGAGACCGGCAAAGACATCTTCCGCATCTTCAGCTTCAGTAGAAATCTTGCCGTCAGCCCCGACATTGAACGAAACGAGTTTATTCGCGGAGATCAGCGTATCGCCAGCCTTGTTCCAGTAATTCTTATTCACATAATCGCTGCTCGTAAGCTGGAAGGTTTGACCGGCCTCGGCGATCACTACAGCCTTAGAAGTCGGATTGATCTTAAAACTGTCGGCCGTGATGACAACGGCGTTATTAGAGAAGTTTTCCACGTTTGCTACAAGAACGGAGTCCTTGGCAAAAGTGACTGAACCGGCTTGGGGATCTTCGTCAGGTACAGCTGTCAGCGAAGCATCAACTACAAGGCTGCCCGTTGAAGTGATCGTAATCGGCTTAGCAACATAGGCAGCAGCTAGAGTGCCGCCGTTATTGCTCCACGTAAGAGTTCCGTTATCAAAGAGCTTCACGAAATCGGAAGCATCGGTCGTCCCGAGTGCCGCGTAGCTGTTCTGGCCCACAATAATCGAACCGTCAATCGAAGTTTGTGCGAGGAGGAGCTTAGACGCGTCCGTCACTTCCATACCGTCCTTCCAGGTTGGATCAAGGAAGAACTTGATGCCTTTCAGGAGACCATCCTTAATGGTGAGTTCGCCTTTCTTTGTATTCGTACCAACCTGGATTACGGCGTCTTTCACCGCATCTCCGGCATTCTCAATGACCTTGCCAGCCTCGACAGCACCAGTAATGATGTGTTCACCCGCTTTAGCGGCAAGTTCGCCAACCGTGACCTTGGCGCCTTCATTTACGGAGATTTGGGTCTTACCATCATCAGTGGAAACATCCAGCCTACCAAGAGTCAAATCGCCGGCCTGTACAGTGATCTTGCCGTTGACAGCCGTGACTTTGTCGAGATTGAATTTGCCATCCTGAACAGTGAGGCCGCCAGTAGTTTCTTTGGTGAGATTCACAGTTGCAGAAAGCTTGCCGGAAGTATCCGTGTCAGTCGAACCCAACGTCAGAGTACCCTTGATATCAACAGACTTCTGTCCTTCACTTGTGAATGAAACAAGCTCCTTCGACCCATCAGCTGTCCCAACGATGGTCAAATTCTTGTTGGCGGCGACTTCAAGCGAGTTCGCATTTCCGGCAACAATAATCGTCTGACCACCGACCGATTTATCGACTGTTACTTTGTCGCCGGCCTCGCTTGCTGTAACCTCGATATCAGTTTTCACATGGATTGTGCCCTCGGCCACCTCCGTAATATCGATCTTGTCAAGCACTTCGCCGGATTGATCCACGAGCTCACCTGTGAAAGCAAGTGATGCGCCTTCAACAAGTGCGGCAGCGGACTTTTGGTAGTCAAGGTTGTATTTGGCATCATTTACATTAAGCGAACCTCCACTCAGAATTAACTTATCCGAGCCATACTTAAGACTGCCAGCAGTCTTCTCTGTACCGTTCGCTCCCAGACCTGTCGTAAAGACTTGATCGGATGACGTGATGAGTTTTCCGGAATCAGAAAGAGTGAGAGTGCCGCTACTGATATCGAGCTTCCCAACTTCAAAAGATCCGGACTTCACTGCAGCCGATCCTGTCGTGAGCGTAAAAGTATCAACGGCAACGTTGGCACCCTCAACGGTAAAACTGTCCGCACCATTAGCTGAAGATTCAATTTTCAGCGTCTTGTAGGCATAGTCCCCGCTTGCGTAGGTGAGGGAGATGTTGTTGCCAATTTCAATAGCTTTGACCTCTGCGGTACCATTACTCGCGACCGAGCTTATGTGGCCGCCCGCAAAAGTCATACTGCGATTACTTTCACCTCCACTGACTTTCAACAAAAGTTCCGCTTCAGAACCGTCAAGTTTTGTGAGTTCCTGTGAACTTGTGATCCAAGTGCCCTTAATAAGGGCTTCACGAAAATTAATATCGCCTTCGTCCCATACCTTCGAACCAGACGTCACCTCAATTTTGTCAACATCGACGGTTGCCGTTGAGGAGTTAGTGAATGTTCCTGAAACGACAAGCGTTGCCTCTGAGTTATCAGGCTTCTGCCCGCTCGTTTCATCTATAGCCGTCGTACTGATGGAACCCTTATTGTTCGCGGTGCCCGTGATGCAAAGCGTGCCTTTATTGAAACCGAGCTTGCCGCCTTCTTCAATCGTGAGGGTCGAAAGCGTAACGTCGCCGTCGTAGATTTTTGCGTAAGTTAGATCTTGCCCTAAATCACCAATGTGCATTCCGGCCAGCTTAACTACTGCGTTATTGTTGATTTCGAAGAGACGGGCCTTTTTGTCGGAAGTATCATAAAGGGACTTTTCCGCTGTAAACGAACCTCCTTTAATGAAAGTACCATTATCGTCTTCTGACGAAGTTGTAACTCCATTAAAGAATGTATCGGTATTGAGAACAACATTACCAGCCGTTTGTTCATAGCGGCCCAAGAACTCATTGACAGCGCCGTTGAGTACAAGGTCATTCTTCACTGTCAGGTAGCCCATGCCCGCCAGCGCTTTCGCAGCGGTTACCTCTGTTTTACCGGTCAAAACGAGACGGTCTGCCGTTTTGACGTCGTTGTTTCCCACCGTAATGCCGTAAGCGTTGGACGAAGAGGAATTCACCTTAATAACGAGATCACCATTTACCGTCAAAAATGCCTCACCCCAGTCAGCCGGATCGAGCTCTTCACCGGCATCCAATGCTTCCTTTACAACGAGCGGATCGATGCCAACAGCAAGGCCGATGGCTTCGGCAGTGTCTGCTTTCACTGTAATGTCCATCTGGCCATTAACTGTCCCGACAACCTTCGCCTCGACACCTTCTGGCAGTTCATCTTTATCTGCTGAAGCGAACAGAATGCCACTGGCTCTTCCATTAGCGGTATCGATCGTAACGCTTGTATCACCATTGAGAGACCAGGATCCAGCGTGCTCACCGTTAATACCAAAGGCATGCGCGGCCTTTTCTGTAGTTCCGGTACTAGTTACATGAATATTGAGCTTGGAGCCTGCATTAGTAGTGAGAATACCGTTGTCGATTCTGATACCGTAAGCTTCGTAATAATCTTCGTAAGAGTCTCTAACTCCCGTTTGCGAATCGGCATTGGTATCGACATTGATGTTGAGTACGGAGTTTTCCGCTAATGTGATGGTGGATCCCTGCTTTGCAGCAATACCACTCACTGAAGTACCGCCGCCATTGACGCTCTTAAGGGATGCGTTGAGCGTCGTCGATGCGGCCGAGATATTGAGGACTGCCGCTTTGTCGGTAACATCCGAATATTCACGTTCCGCGAGATTGATCACGGTCGAACGCAAAAAGTCTGCCGTCTTCGCAGACGTTTCATTGGTCATCGTGAGAACAACGTTCTCACCAATGATATTGATTGTAGACCCCGAGTCAGCATCAATTACATTGCCAGCCACTGCAACATTAGTAGCATCGCTTCTCAGGAAGTGAACCGTATTGGTGACACCATCTAACGTAAGCGTCGTCGGCTTAGTTTTTTCGAGGAAATAGAGTGAGCGAACATATAAACCACGACTTGCGTCTGGTTGAGTATCTTGGTTTTCCCAGTTTTTGACTATATCCTCAGTAAAAATTGACGTATCCCCCGTATTGAGGAAATGCATCCCTTCCATTGTTGATGTATACAGACCAGTCTCAGGATCCCACCAAGGGTACTCAGTACTCCAAGCAGCCGATACTACTACAGTCCCCCCACCCGGCCGATACAGAGCTGCCTGTCGTCAGGGCAGCTGCTGCAGTAAGAGAAAGCACTACAGCCTTTGCTGCACCGCCGCGCTGGCTCGCACCGGCTACAGTCTCATTGACTGTCACATAAGCGCTGCGCACAGCGTTCCAAATCGTCTTGAATGTTTTATTCATCTTTAACCTTGACACAAGATGAGAGGCTAGATGTCGAAACATTGGCCCCGGCATCCATTAAAAAGCCAACTAACTAGTTGATTTTAAAAACCTCCCCCCCCCCCTTATCTGTCAAGATTCGACTTAAAAACTTATTTTATTTTTAGTATTCTTTTTATTCTCAGATCATTGATCTATAAACATATCCCGTAAACTAAACTTTCATTTCCGGGAGTAGTTTGCAAACAACAACTCCCCACACTTGACAACGAATCGAGAACACTAGTTCCGCGAGTTGGGTTGTCAAACAAAGTCTGACATTGAAGAACAGACTTTTGAGTCAGACAAGCAGGCAAGGTCAATGTTTACTCATGCACTGCTGCTTTGTGTAAACCTTCAATCTGTTGTTTATTGCAAACATATACAGATCGCATTGATTGAGATTTTATTTCTGAAAGTCAATCAGTTAGTAGTTTATTAGGGGATTACCCGCTTGCGATGGGGGGGGGGGGGTACGGGGTGATTTGCAGCGTCCCCTATTCATTGTTGACTAGGGTTCTTAAGGAAAAGAAGTTCCTTGGAAAGACTTGCTCCCTGAATAAAGATGACAAGCCCAAATAGAAACTTCGCCTCCTGACAAAAGACCTGCTCGACCCCCTTGAGCAGGATACTTCATTGCTCACATAAGGCTCTGAAAAATGAAAAAGACACTTGCTGCTCTCGCCGTTCTTGGCGCATTTGCGGGTTCTGCTATGGCTGCCGACGTCACGCTGTACGGCTTGGTCGACTACGGCTTCTCGTATGAACATGCTGACGGAGATATTTCCGATGCACAGGATACTTTCCAGATGAAGACCGGCCAGAATTCTGGCTCCCGTTTCGGCTTGAAAGGTACTGAAGACCTCGGCAATGGCCTGAAGGTCGGCTTCGTTCTCGAAAATGGCTTTACTGCTGACGACGGCAAGATGGACAATTCCGACCGTCTCTTCGGTCGTGAATCCAACCTCTTCATCACCGGTGCTTTTGGTACGCTGTCCTTCGGTCGTGTTGGTCAGCTCGCTAGCGCCAACGGCACGTTCGGTCTCCTTGGTGTAACGAGCCCGTTCTCATCCGGCTGGGGTGATTCCATTGGCCCGAAGTTTGTGACCGCCAACGGCTGGGCCCGTTTTGACAATACGGTGACCTATGCCACGCCGACCTTTGCTGGCCTGACGATGTATGCCCAGTATTCTTTCGGCACGGACTCCGCCAAGACGGATGCCACTCATATTGAGGGCCAGTCTTCTGTTGATCGTTACTATGGCTTGGGTGCTAAGTACGTTAACAATAGCTTGACGTTGGTTGGCGTTGTTGATTCCATCAACTATCAAAGCTATGCGTCGGGTGCCGTTACTAATATGGATGATTCTCTGACGGTCACCTTGGGCGGCAACTACGACTTCGGTGTTGTGAAGCCCTACCTGTTAGGTCAGTACTTCAAGAATGCCAAGGCTTTCGGCCAGAAGAATGTTAACGACAAGTCTGCCTTTGACAAGGGCTATACCTTCTCTGGCGCGGGCGTTAACGGCGCCAAGGGCTGGGGCTTAGCTGCTGGTGTTGATGTTCCTGCGTTCGGCGGTACTGCCAAGGCCCTGCTCGCCTATGGCGACGCCGAAGGTGAAGACAACAGCGATATGGAAGTTTCCCGTTGGGTCTTCTCTGTGGGCTATGCCTACAACCTGAGCAAGCGCACTTCTGTGTACACCGCCGCTTCCTACATGCGCGACGATGTGAACAAGGAACTCGCCGGGACCACTTCCGATATCAACCCGTCTTCTGTTGAAGTGGCCGCCGGTTTGATCCACAAGTTCTAATCGGCCTATCAATCTAGAAGGTTCCTAATCGGCAAGTTTGCCAGAGCCTTCCTGTCGATTTAGGAATCCTACTAGTCTGCCCCCGCAATCTTTGGACGGCTTGCGGGGGCTTTGCTTTTTGCGGGAACACAAAACAGGCAGCAGCTCCGGCCGGCTCATGCCGCAGTTCTTTCGGTTCAATAGGACCATTCTTCCCGACAAGAGCTTGAGCTTACGCAAGCACCCTCTGCGGCCAATCTTCTGAATGTTGTGCCCTTATAAACACATCGGCCGATCTGCAAGCAGACCGGCCGATGCATATGGCTTTGCGGCGTTTCGCCTTAAAGCTTCCTGCGCCGCAGCATGATGAGCTTCCAGGCCGCGGGAATAACAAAGAGCGAAAGGAGCGGCGCCGTTACCATGCCGCCCACCATCGGCGCAGCGATGCGGCTCATCACCTCACTGCCGGCACCTGTTCCCACCAAAATCGGAATCAGGCCGGCAAGCACCACAGCCACCGTCATGGTCTTTGGACGAACTCGAAGCGCCGCGCCATGCTCAATAGCTCGGTCAAGCGCCTCCACCGTAAAGGTCTTGGGATCGGCCAAGGACTTATCGTTCTGCACGGCATGACGCAGGTAGACGATCATCACCACCCCGAACTCTGCTGCGAGACCCGCCAAGGCAATGAAGCCCGTACCCACGGCCACTGACAGTCGGTCGCCCAATAGATAAAGGAGCCAAATGCCGCCCGTGAGTGCGAAAGGCAGACTGCCCAAAATAAGGAGCGACTCTGCAAAACGGCGGAACGCCAGATAAAGCAGCACAAAGATGATGAGGATGGTCATCGGCACCATCAGCGTCAGGCGATCCTTGGCGCGCTCCATCAATTCGTACTGCCCCGAGAAGGCCACGGAAACACCCGGCTTCAGAGACACTGACTTGGCAATGGCTTCACGAAGATCACCCACTACCGACGCCATGTCGCGATCACGGGCATCGACAAAGACCCAGGCAGCCGGCCGGGCATTTTCCGTGCGCAGCATCGAGGGACCGAGAGACGTGCGGATTTCAGCCACATCCCCCAAAGTCAGACTCTGGCCGGACCCGGAAATGATGGGCAGATTGCGGAGCGCTTCTGGCGAATCACGCCAGCTCTGCGGGAAGCGGATCGTGATCGGATAACGCGCGATCCCGTCGACGACGTCGCCCGCCATCTCTCCGCCGACGGCGGACTTAACGTAGCTCTGCACGCCGGCAACGGTGAGCCCCCAGCGGGCAGCCTTGAGACGGTCAACGCTGACTTCAACGTAGCGTCCGCCCGTCAGTCGTTCAGCAATAGCCGATACAACGCCCGGAACCGTCTTCGCGGCCTCTTCAATCTGCTCGGCAGCACCGTCGATGTCGGCAAGCGACTGTCCGGACACCTTAATGCCGATGGGGCTCTTCACACCGGTGGAGAGCATGTCGATACGGTTTCGAATCGGCATCACCCACAAGTTGGCCAAACCCGGGAGTCGAACAGTCTTATCGAGCTCGTCGATAATCTTTTCCATCGTCATGCCGGGGCGCCATTCACTTTCGGGTTTGAGCTGAATGGTGGTTTCAATCATCTCCAAAGGCGCCGAGTCAGTTGCCGTATCGGCGCGGCCGGCCTTGCCGAAGACGGTAGCGACTTCGGGCACGGTACGGATGAGCTTGTCGGTCTTTTGCAGCATGGCTGCTGCTTCAGATGAAGACACCCCCGGGAGCGTAGACGGCATATAAAGAATATCGCCCTCGGCAATCTGGGGCAGAAATTCGCCGCCCAGCTTTTCCACTGGATATAGACCGCCGATAAGCACCAAGAGCGCCGCAAAGAGCGTCGTCTTCGGCCGGCGCAGCACGCCCATGAGGAGCGGCTGGTAGAGACGCACAAGCCAGCGGTTCAGGGGATTTTTGTCTTCGGGCGGAATCTTGCCGCGAATCCAAAGTCCCATCAGCACCGGCACGAGCACTACCGCCAGGAAGGCCGAGGCGGCCATCGACCACGTCTTCGTCCAGGCGAGCGGCCCGAAGAGACGCCCTTCCTGGCCTTCAAGCGTGAAGATCGGAATGAAGGAAAGCGTGATGATAAGGAGGCTCATAAAGAGCGCCGGTCCCACCTCTACTGCAGCTTCCGTGATGACCTGCCAGCGCTCCGCGCCGGCAAGATCTGCCCCAGGATGCGCCTCCTCCCAAGCTTCAATATGCTTGTGGGCGTTCTCAATCATGACGATGGCCGCATCAACCATAGCGCCCACGGCAATTGCAATACCGCCGAGGCTCATGATGTTGGCGTTAAGCCCCTGAAAGTGCATCGCAATGAAAGCGAGTGCGAGGCCTAGCGGCAGTGTGATCACCGCCACCAGTGCGCTGCGCACATGCCACAGGAAGATGGCGCAGACGAGCGCAACGACGATGAATTCTTCAATAAGCTTATGCGTGAGGTTTTGGATGGCACGGTCAATGAGTGAGCTTCGGTCATAGACCGGCACGATTTCTACGCCTTCGGGAAGCGCACTCTTAAGTTCCTCAAGACGCGTCTTCACAGCAGCAATGACTTCACGGGCGTTGCCGCCGGTACGGAGCAAAATAATGCCGCCCGCGACTTCACCTTCGCCGTCAAGCTCCGCGATGCCGCGGCGCATTTCCGGCCCCAGGCGAACCTGAGCGACGTCGCCCAAAACCGTCGGCGTTCCCGAAGCATTTGTTTTGAGCACGATGGAGCGGAAGTCGTCAAGCGTCTTCAGATACCCCTGAGCGCGCACCATGAATTCGCTTTCGCCCATCTCGATGGAACCGCCGCCCGCTTCCTGATTCGAAGCGGAAAGCGCCGTCTTGATGTCGCCCACCGTAACGCCGTACTGCTCGAGCTTGACCGGATCCGGAATGATCTGATATTCCTTCACGGCGCCGCCCACGCTCGCCACTTCGGCTACGCCCGGGATGGTCTTCAGTTCATACTTGAGAAACCAGTCCTGGAGCGCCCGCAGGCTTTCCAAATCGTTCTTTCCGGATTTGTCCACCAAAGCGTACTGATAGATCCAGCCCACACCGGTGGCGTCCGGGCCGAGTTCGGGCGTGACGCCGCTCGGGAGTTTCCCTGCAGCCGAATTAAGCGACTCCAGCACGCGCGAACGCGCCCAGTAAAGATCCGTTCCGTCCTCAAAAAGAACGTAGACAAAAGAGGTGCCGAAGAGTGAAAAGCCGCGTACGGTCGAGGCACCCGGCACGGAGAGCATCGTCGTGCTGATGGGATACGTCACCTCGTTCTCAACAATCTCCGGCGCCTGTCCCGAGTAATCGGTCTTAATGATGACCTGAACGTCGGAAAGGTCGGGAAGCGCATCCACGGGCGTCTTCAGCACCGCAACGATGCCGGCGATCGCGAGCAAAAGCGCGCCGAAAAGAACGAGTACGCGATTTTCAACCGAGGCGCGGATGACGCGTTCAATCATTTCGCGGCTCCTTGGGGTTGTGTTGCCGCCGAGGGCGTCGGACTGCTGAGGTCGAGCACCGTCTGAGGCTTGGACGCTGTTCCGAGAGACTCATCCGGCGCTCCGTGAGTCATACCCTGCGGCATGCTGCCCTTCGGCTCGCTTTGAGCTTCATCCGGCGAAGCCGGTTTCATAGGATCTGCGGGCATCGTCATGGGCGCCGCAGCGCCCTCATTGGCGCTCAGGCCATCGGCAGCCGGCTGCATGCGGGCAAGCGCCCCTTCAATATTGGCTTCGCTGTCGATCAGGAAGACGCCCGATACCACCACGTCTTCGCCGGGCTGAACACCCGAGGCAAGCGCTGTCTGTCCGGACGATTCACCGAGGATGCGCACGGACTTCGGAATGAAGCGCGTGCCTTCACGCACGATCACGCGGGGATTTCGTCCGTCGTCAATCACCGCCTGCGAGGGCACGAGAATGCCTTGGGCCCCCGGCGCCGCAAGCAGAAGCTTGGCCGTCATCCCTGGGCGCAGTTCAAGATTGGGGTTGTCGACCGAAAATCGCAGCTTCAGCGTACGCGTAGCCGCTTCGCCCTCCGGCAACACTGTCGGCGCAGAAGCCTCCCAAATGCGGCCGGGGAAGGCGTCAACGGAGAGCTTAAACTTCGCTTGGGGCAGATACGGCGCATAGCGCTCCGGCACCGAAGCCGTTACCCAGAGCGGATCGAGTCCTTCAACCGCGGCTACCGCATCGCTCTTCGTGACGTTCATGCCGTTTTTCAGCGCGAAAGCGGTCAGCACGCCGTCAATCGGAGCGGCAATATGAAAGCTCGTGCGGACTTTCTTCGTACGGCGAAGCGCTTCAATGTCGGCATCGGGCATGCCGGCAAGCTTGAGGCGCAAAAGCACTGCGTCGAGCTCAGCACGGCTGCGCTTTAATTCAACGAGCACCAGATATTCACTCTGCATCTCCACCCATGACGGGATGGTCAGCTGAGCGAGCGGCTGCCCTTTTTTGACAAAGTCACCGACCGTCACCGGCGCGACAGACTCCACAAACCCCTCTGCCCGAGCCTGCACCTGAGCCGTATGGTGGCCGTTGACGAGCACTTCTGCCGGGAACCAGCGCGAAAGTGAGAGCTGCCCCGCCTCGGCCTTTGCCGTTTTCAGACCCAGATTGGCGGTGAGCGTCGGATCTATGACAACGCCCTGAGGCTCAAGATTTTCATCCTCGCCGCCCGATAAATCGGCTTGGGAGGCGTATTTCGGCACCAGATCCATGTCCATGAAGGGCGACGGACCGGATTTCTCAAAGTGCACGTCGGGCTTCATCGGATCGTACCAATAGAGCACGGGCTTGCCGTCAGCATCCGGTTCGGCGAGCTTCACGTTGGCTTTGGGCTTTGCTGCGGCAGCGCCGACGGGGGCGTATTTCGGCACGAGGTCCATATCCATGAAGGGCGAAGGACCGGGTTTGTCGAAATGCACGTCAGGCTTCATCGGGTCGTACCAATAAAGCACGGGTTTGCCGTCGGCATCGGGCTGTGCGAGCTTGACGCCTGCGGGCGTCTGCGGGGCTTCAGAGGCCGAATGCGCTGCTGATGCTGGTGTCGATTCAAGGAGCCCGAGCCGCTGCGCGAAATGTTCGAGTGAAGACTGGTGCCGCCAAACGGCATACCCGCCGGCAGCTGCGCCGGCGGCCAAAGCGACAACCACAGCAAGCACCGTGAGCACCGGACTGCGGCCGGTCTGAGTCGATGGGGAAGATGAGGTGGACGGGGAAGGCGACGTCATGGGAACGGTCCGTCAGTCATTTTGTCGATGCGGCGATTGGGCGGCTGACAAAAAAGGGAGAATACGAGGAGAGCCGTCGTCCCGGCGAGGGATGACGGCTTGAGGGTCGATCAAGCAGAAACTTGCCGACCAAAGCAATGCGGACTGAAGCGCTGCTGCGTTTCGGCCAGAAGCTCGGGGGAGCGGCGGATCAGTGCGCGGCAGAGTCCGGCAGTGCTTGGGGCAATCAGTGTTCGATGCTCTGGAGCACCGAGAGCTGACCTTCCTGCGTGAAGGTGAAGTGAATCTTGTCGCCAGCCTTCAGACCTTCAACGAGCTTGGGGTCCTTGAAGGTAAAGCGCATCGTCATGGCCGGCCACTGCAGGGCGGCAATGGGTTCATGCTCAATCGTGACCTTGCCGTTGGCTGCATCAATAGCCTTGACAACGCCGACAGCCTGAACGGCCGGGCTCTGTGCTGCCATATGCATGGAATGGTCCCCCGCCATCATGTGATGTTCATGGCCGGACATATCCATATTCATATCGGCAGCCTGAACGGCACCGACAGTCAGAACAGCAGCAAGAGCGGCAAAACGTGCGAATCATGGTGATCTCCTTTATTGCGTTTTGCATCTGCGGGCGATCCCTGCCGTCTCAGGAAGATGGTCAAAAATCAGGGATAACCCACAACGGACTGCAAATATACAACCAATACGGAAGATGTAGGGGATTGTCCTATCATGGCGTAATTTTGCCGGCAAGATCATTGTCGGCTGAAATTCCCTCTGCCGCAGTCTTTTGCAGGATTTCAATCAGCTTTTCCGCATTTTGTCTTTGCGATTGGTTGCAATTCTCATTGCAGGGATGCTGATCGTCTTCTGCGTTCTGGTCTCCCCAACATCAGGCGCAGACTATCTGTTATATAAGGAACGGCTTACGCTGTCTATCCCCCTACTGCCGCAGCGGATTTCATTACTTATACGTCAAATGGCCTAATTCCTTCGAATCAATCCCTGAAGGCTGAAATTTTCCCAAGTTTATAAAGATATGCAGGTTGATCTTCTCAGACGTTCAATCGGAAGATACAATGCCGCTCCATAGAGCTAAGGGATAACGTGAGTACAGTCTGCCAAGCTCTTCAGCCCCAACCACCTGCACCTATTCATAAAGCTACATCAAGGTGCAAGCCATGAAGATCTAGGAGAAGTTCGTGGCCAGACTATCCGTTCATTCCATCCCCGTGACTGATGCGCGCAACGAAGAAACCATGCATGGTTTTGCTCGGCGCATCGAAGCCACGCCTCCAGGACAATGCGCGCTTGCGCTGCAGCTGAGCCTCCTTGAAGCGAGTGCGCTGCAGACCTGCGGCAAATGTGTGCCGTGCCGGGACGGCCTCCCTCAGCTCGCCAAGCTTATGCGCCGCATCGTGGACTGCGAAGCTTCGCCTGAAGATATCGGCCGGCTCAAGACACTGGCGGAATTCATCCGCTTGGGCTCGGACTGCGCCATCGGCTACGACGCTGCGCAGATGGTGCTCGAGAGCCTCACCCGCTTTGCCGACGAATTTAAGCACCATACGGAAGAGCAGAGCTGCCAGAAGGGCATCGCTCAGTCGGTGCCCTGCGAAACCTTCTGTCCTGCACACGTTGACGTGCCGGGCTACATCGCGCTCGTGGCCGAAGGCCGCAGCGCTGAAGCCGTTGCGCTGATCCGCAAAGACAATCCCTTTCCGACTGCCTGCGGCTATGTGTGCGAGCATCCCTGCGAAAAACGCTGCCGCCGCACGCTCATTGATGCGCCGATCAATATCCGCGCCATCAAAAAGTACGCCTGCGATCAAGCGGCTGCCGACACCGTTCCGACCCCGAAGCGTCAGCCCGATACCGGGCGCACGATCGCCGTCATCGGGGGAGGCCCCGCCGGCCTCACCTGTGCCTATTTCCTCGCGCTCATGGGGCACACGGTGGAGCTCTATGAAGAAAAGAAGCACTTGGGCGGCATGATGCGCTACGGCATTCCTGCCTACCGTTTCCCGCGCGAGCGTCTGGACGAAGACATCCGGGCCATTCTCGGCGTGGGCAACATCAATGTCCATCTCGAGAGCCCCGTCGGCACCGACGAAATGAAGGCGCTTTCGCAAACTTGCGACGCTGTCTTCGTCGCCATCGGCGCACATGCGGCTAAAAAGCTTCGTCTGCCCGGGATAGACGCCAAGGGCGTCATTTCCGCAGTGGATATGCTGCGCAGTATCGGCGACGGCGTCTACCCGGACTACCGCGGCAAAAAGATTGCAGTAATCGGCGGCGGCAATGTCGCCATGGACTGCGTGCGCACCGCGGTGCGCGCGGGAGCAGCCGAGGTGAATCTGGTCTACCGCCGCCGCATTGAAGACATGACGGCGCTCAAGGAAGAAATCGAAAGCGCCGTTGCTGAGGGCGTCGAGATGCTCCCGCTTCAGGCGCCGGTTTCCATTGAAGTCGATGCATCCGGCGCCTGCACGGCGCTCCTGATGCAGCCGCAGATGATCAGCGCCTACTCGCGCGGCCGCCCCGGCGTCGTCAATGCGCAAAAGCCCGTTGAGCGCCTTGAGGCAGACCTTATCGTGGCGGCCGTCGGTCAGGATGTGGTTTCGTCGCCCTTTGAAGCCTTCGGCATGAAGACGCACTGGGGCGCTTTTACGACGGACGAATTCCTCGCTGCCGAAGGTTTTTCCAATGTCTTTGTCGGCGGCGACTGCCAAAGCGGTCCCACCACCGTCATCAAAGCCGTGGGCGCCGGCAAGGTCGCCGCCCGCAATATTGATGAAATGCTCGGCTTTCACCATTACCTCGACTGCGGCGTTTCGGCGCCGCCTCCGCGCATGAATGACCGCACGCCCAAAGGGCGCGTCAATCTGATCGAGCGGCCGGTCAAATTCAGAAAGCGCGACTTCAATGAAGTCGAAATCGGCATGAGCAGTGAAGAAGTGCTGCAAGAATGCGGCCGCTGCCTGCGCTGCGACTGCTTCGGTGCAGGTGCGTCCTGCGGCGGGAGAATCCAATATGTTTGACTTTACGATCGACGGCAGGATTGTCTCCGTCAAAGAAGGCACCACCATTCTCGAGGCTGCGCGCAGCGCCGGTCTTCATATTCCGACGCTGTGCTACCTGAAGAATGTGAGCTCCATTGGCTCCTGCCGGCTCTGCGTGGTTGAGGTCGAAGGCACCGCCGGCCTTGTATCCTCCTGCAACACCCTCGTCAAGCCCGGCATGGTCGTGCACACCAATTCGGATGCGATTACTGCGGCACGCCGCACGGCCCTCCAGCTCATCATCGCCGACCACGGACTCAACACCACCCAGTACTGTTTCAGCTGTCCGAAAAACGGCAGCTGCGAACTGCAGGACCGCTGCCGAGAGCTCGGCGTTGAAACGACGCCCTTTGACGTTAAGCCCGCCGGGGGACCGATCCTCGACTCGAACCCCTTCATTGCCTTTAATCCCGCGCTCTGCATTCGCTGCCAGCGCTGCGTAGGCGCCTGCAACAACGCTGCGGGCAACCACACCCTGATCACCGGCCGCAGGGGCGTGCGCACCTCCATTCTTGCGCCTTTCGGCGAAGACTGGAAAAGCACGAACTGCGAGTCCTGCGGCAACTGCGCAGGAGCCTGCCCAACAGGCGCCATCACTATGAAGCGCCGACGCCAATACCGTTCTTGGGAAATCCAGCGCGTGCGGACGACCTGTCCGCACTGCGCTACCGGGTGCCAATATAACCTCGTGGTAAAAAACGGCCGCATTGTCGACACTGAAGCTCTGGACGGTCCGACCAATCACGGGCTTCTCTGCGTGAAAGGACGATCGGCGAGCTTTGACTTCGTTCACTCGCCTCAGCGCCTGACAACGCCCCTCATCCGCAGCAAAATCACCGGCGAACTTGAACCGGCCTCCTGGGATGAAGCGCTCGATCTGGTTGCGCGGCGCTTCGGCGAAATCAAGGCCCGACACGGCGGGAGCGCCATCGCAGCTTTTGCCTGCGCGCGTTCAGCCAATGAAGACATCTACATGCTCCAGAAGATGGCGCGCACGGTTTTTGAGACCAACAACGTCGACAACTGTGCCCGCGTCTGCCACGGACCATCGGTTGCCGGCCTGCAGCGCACGCTCGGCTCCGGCGCGATGACCAATCCCATTTCCGATATCTGTGAAAACGCTCAGGTGATCCTGCTCGTGGGCTCCAACCCAGAAGAGGCGCATCCGGTGATCGGCATGCAGCTTCGCGCTGCGGTCGCCCGCGGCACGCGGCTCATTGTCGTTGATCCCCGCGATATTGGTCTCTCCAAAACGGCCGACCTGCACATCAAACTCAAACCCGGCACGAACGTCGCCTTTGCCAACGGCATCGTCCGTCAGCTTATTCATGACGACTTGATCGACCACGCGTTCATTGAGTGCCGCACGGAAGGTTTCGCAGACCTCAAAGCGATGGTCGAGGCGTATACGCCGGAGCGCGTCGCTCAGATCTGCGCGATTGACCCGCGCGACCTCATTGCCGCCGCGCGTCTTTACGGCCGTGCGGACCGCGCCGCGATTGTCTACTGCTTAGGCGTCACCGAGCACTCTTCGGGCACCGAAGGCGTGATGTCGCTCTCCAACATCGCCATGGTGACCGGCAAATACGGCCGTCCCGGCTGCGGCATCAATCCGCTTCGCGGCCAGAACAACGTTCAGGGCGCCTGCGACATGGGGGCATCTCCGGGCGATCTCACGGGCTACCAGAAAATCGCAGCCCCCGGCATCGTTGAGAAATTTGAAAAAGCATGGGGAACCCATCTACCGAGATTCAAAGGACTCTATGCCACGGACTGCTTCCCCAAGATGATCGAGGGCGAAGTAAAGGGACTCTTCATTTTCGGCGAAGACCCGGTGCGCACCGACCCGGACACGCATCACGTCATCAAGGCCCTCAAGAACCTTGAATTCCTGGTGGTGGATGAACTCTTCCTCACGGAAACGGCAAAGTATGCCGACGTTGTGCTTCCGGGACGCAGCTATGCCGAAAAAGAAGGCACCTTCAGCAACACCGAACGCCGCGTGCAGCGCATCCGCAAAGCCGTGGAAATCCCCGGAACGCGCGCCGACACGGATATCTTCACCGATATCATGAATCGGATGGGCTACCCTCAGCCGCATCTCACGCCCGCTCAGATCATGGACGAAATTGCTTCGGTTACCCCGTCCTTTGCCGGCATCAGCCATGCGCGGCTCGACGGCGCCGAAAACGCCGGTCAGGGACTGCAGTGGCCCTGCACGGGTCCGGATCATCCGGGTACGCCGATTCTCCACGTTGGGAAGTTCACCCGAGGTCTCGGCCGCTACTCGACCGCGCAGTACCGCGATCCGAGCGAACTGCCCGACAGCGAATATCCGCTGATGCTCACCACCGGCCGAGTGCTCTATCAGTACAACGCCTGCGCCATGACCGACAAAACGGAAGGCATCAACGAGATTTCGGGGCGCTCCTTCATTGAGCTCAACACGAAGGATGCTGAACGTCTCGGCATCAGCAACGGCGACCGCGTGAAGGTCACTTCAAGGCGCGGCGCTATTGATTCGGTCGCTCATGTGTCCGACAAAACCAATGTCGGCGAAAGCTGGATGCCCTTCCATTTTCAGGACGGCAACTGCAACTGGCTCACCAAAGCGGCACTCGACAATATCTGCAGTACGCCGGAGTACAAGGTGTGCGCCGTAAGAGTTGAGAAGCTCGGCGCATCGGCTTAAAAACGAACGGCAGCTCTGTTGCGCGACTAGGCGCTCTGAATTCCTCTAGGAATCAGAGCGCTTTTTCTTCTTTGTGCCCCAACTGTATCTGTGTCTGACGCCACTCAGAGCTGAATTTTCGGCTTAAGTAAACAATATGTTTGCTTTAGCCAACACTTTTTTATTTTCTCCAGCAGCTTATCATTGGCTTAACATAATGATTCCTAAATAATATTAGGCCATATAAGGGTAACCCCCCCCCCTCTTATCGTTACAACGCTTTACTTTTGAAAAGACTCGCTCAACCCGAGTTGGTTAACTGTGAAATAGGAAAAGTAAAGATGGGCAAACTCTCTACGACAAGATTGGCTTTTCTCGCTGTTGCGGTTGCAGCAGCCTTCCCCGTACTCGCACAAGCTGCAGATGCAGCGACGGTTGATCAGGGAACCTTGGAAAAAGGTTTTAGTCAGTCAACCGGCGGGAACTCGATATTCGAAGATACGAATGTTGCGCTGAAGTTAAATAATCAAGTAACTGTCGGCACTTCTTTGGATACGAAAGGCAAAATTTACTTGAAGGGAGAGACTGACAATATCTCCTCTCTTTCAATTAAGTCTAATTCTATTCATTTCGGCAGCAATGCCGAAATCACTGCCAGTGGTTCAACCATAAATCCCGGCGAAGGTCTCAATCATTTTTCAGCCTGGCAAGATGGAAACTCTTCGCTGACGATTGAAACGAATAAGCTGACGATTGGTGATAATGAAAAATCTGCTGATCGCGGATTTCAAATGAAGGGAGCCAACAATCATTTGACCATTTTGGCAGATGAAATCGTTGCTTACGTAGGTGACGGCTTCATTAATGCTCAAGGTACAGATGGATCAAGCAAAGTATTGATCGGCACCGAAACCAATCGAATCAAACAGTTTGAAGCCCATACCACTTACGGCAAAGATGATTACGGCGTTGCCCTGCTTCAGGCCAATGAAGGGAACACGGTGTCTCTTTATGCCGATGAAGCTATTCTTGATGGCTCTAGAGGTCCCGAAGGCGGTGTAATTGGTTCCGGCGGATGGGGTACCGTCATTGTTGATGCCAACAAACTCACCATCGACGGCAATATTTGCGGCACTTACGGAACGATGAGTAATGCCGGCAAAAAGCTGACTTTGAGTATCAGAGCCGGAACACTGGATATGACCGGGGATATCAATGTTGGCAACGAGGCTAAAGGGAACAGCAACTTTGATCGCAATACATCCGTAATAATTGAAGCCGATGTGCTTAACCTTAAAGGCGATATTAAAGTCGACAATAAAAAACGCACGGGATCAAACGTCGAAGGCGGCAATATTTCTGCGGTTAATTTAACTGTTAACAAAACGGCCAACATCACCGGCACGATTATTGCCTCGCAAACGGATGGAACATCTACTGTCACCTTGGGCGGCGCTGGCGATGCGACAGCCTCCTCCGGCAAGTACAAAGCGGAATTGGGCGGCAGCATTGTCTTTAAGGATTCCGGCTCTTGGGTGATTAATGAATGGGAAGGCACTGACGGAAAGCTTGAAGCATCCGATTCCGTTAAGGTTGATGTCAACGGTGCAGTTCAAACGGCCTCCACTACGCTCAACGGCACATCTACACTCACGCTTAACGACGGCGCAAAAATTACAAGCGACAAACTCGACGGCTCGGGCGGCACTTTCCTCATTAATACTGCTGATAAACAGATAATCAACATTGATAACTACGAGAATACCAATGCCCAAGCCGTTCTTTCTGGCAGCCAGAACGACAAATATGCGTCAGCTGACGATGCAGTGAACGCTCTGAAAGCCTCTGTCGGCTCCACAACCGGCCTAAGCCTCTCCGCCGCTGAAGGTGCGGTTGCTGACAGCTGGAAGGTTGTTGTCAACGATGATGGATCGTCTTCAGTGATAACTCAAGCCAACCAAAAGCTTGAGGGATACAACACGATTAATTCCCTTGCTGTTTTCTCCTGGCGTCACGAGCTCAACAACCTGCAAAAGCGCATGGGTGAACTCCGCGATCTGAACGGCAATATCGGTGCTTGGGCACGCGTCTTCGGATCTGAACAGAAGTACGGCGATGCCGGACAGGTCAATAAGAACACCACGATCCAAATCGGTGCCGATGTTAAGGTGGCGGACGCCTGGACAATCGGCGGCGCATTCAGCTATACCGACGGTTCAGTTGAAGCGACCGGCATTTCCGGCGACAACAAAGCCTACGCTTTTACGGCTTACGGCGTGTGGCAGCATGAAAATGGATCCTATCTGGATTTGACGGCACGTTATGCTCGGCTCGACGCTGACTTTACCGCTCAGACGATGACAGGTTCCTACAACAACAATGCCTACGCTGTCACTGCGGAAGTGGGACACAAGTTCAATCTTTCCGAGCTCGCCTTTATTGAACCGCAGGCTGAAGTGATCTACGGCCGCGTCGTTGGTGACGATTTCACGGCATCTAACGGCACCCGCTTCTCCCAAAAAGACTATGACTCTCTGATCGGACGCTTGGGTGCCCGTGCAGGTTTCAACTTCCCGGAAAACAAGGGCAATATCTACGCTCGCTTCTCGGTTGTTCACGACTTCCAAGGTGAAGTTGAAACGACAGCCTTAAACAACACCTCCCGCACGGTCAAAGATGACTTAGGCGGCACCTGGGTTGAATACGGCGTCGGCGGCAACTTCCGGCTCAGCGACACCGCCAACGTTTACGTGGACCTTGAACGTACTTCCGGCGGCGAAATTCAGGAGAATTGGCGCTGGACCATCGGCGCACGCAAAGTCTTCTAAAAACACCTTTATTTCATAATGACCTGAAGCCCGAAGAATCATCATTCTTCGGGCTTCAAAATAATGAAAGAAACTGCATTCTCTTATTTTGTAAACTTTATTTCATTGCGGCTGAGGGAATTCCCGCAGAAACAGCATTCTTCATAAAGCGTGATGCAAAAATGTTCATAATAGATATCACCTTTATAATTTTTAAAAAACAATGCCTCAGCAGCCTGCCCCTTCCGACGAGATTATTCCCGCCGCCCCAGCTTCGGTCATACACGAGCTCAAATACATAGACCTTCTGCTCCTCAAAACCCTTGCCGAAACCGAATCTCTCACGAAGACGAGTGCCCGCATAGGCATCAGCGTGGCCAAAGCTTCGCGCATGCTTTCATCGCTTCGCAAACTTTTCAATAATGAACTCGTCCAGCGATGCGGCCCGCGCATGATCGCAACGCCCGAACTTGAGCGTTTGCTTCCGGACATCAGAGCTGCACTCAAAAGTCTTGGAAAACTGTTCGAGCATCCGCTCGCCTTTCATCCTGCAGACATTGAAAGCCGGCTCGTCTTCGCCTGCACGGACAACGCTTATCTGGCGCTCCTCGCTCCGGCATTAAAGCGCCTGGCCGAAGAGGCGCCCCGTCTGCAGATTTCCGTTTCCGAACTTGACGACCAAACACTGAGCAAACTTTCTTCCGGCGACATCGATTTCATTCTTGGTCAGGATTTCTTAGCGCGCAAAAATGACCGATTTCGTCATCAGCGGCTGCTCACCTGTCCGCACTGCGTTGTCGTACGCCGAGATCATCCGATGGCGCTCGCCCATCGGGGCGGCCGAATTGCCGCCGGTGATCTGCGGGGTTTCCGCCAAGTGCTCCCCATTATTCACCGTCCATCGGGTTTTGAAAGCCCTACGCGGCTCTCAATGAATCTGGCAACTGCTGAAGCCATCCGGCTTCCGTACTTTATTGCCGGATTCTTTACCATTTTGCAAAACGACTGTTTTCTGGCCGCTCCGCTTGCCGTTGCGCAAAGGCTCTCGACCTGGCTGCCAATTGAACTGCTCCATTTTGATGAAGGCAGCCAATTTCTCTGGACGCCGGAAATTCTTTGGCATGAACGCACGGACGCGAGTCCCCTTCATCAATGGGTGCGTTCCATTGTCTGTTCGGCGGCAGCCGCGGCAAACACCCTTTAGCGAAAATAATGAGAGCCGCAGCACAGACGTACTGCGGCTCTCAGCGCTTTATGGCCTAGAGCGGATCAAACCCAGATTAGTTGTCCGTGAAGGCCTTCTTCACGCTGATCGGGAAGGCTTGATAACCGAAGACATCGGTAAACTTCAGCGCAACTGCCGGCTGAGTTTCACCCCAACGGTACTCATAGAGATACGGATGCGGCGAGGTGGCTGCTGCGGCCGTTCCCTTCTTCTTCTGGAAGCTCAATCCAGCCGTCGAATAGAAGACCGTCACAGAATTCTTGTCGGCCTCATAGCCGCAGAGTCCCGTCACCGGACTGTAGTACTCGTGTCCGAGATCTTTGCCCACTTCCCAGATCTGTTCGACCGTCATCTTCTTCTGATCGATCTTATAGATCACGCCGCGCGTGTATTTATCTTCGGCCAATGCCGGCTGTTCCATGCCGCGGGCATCACCGTTGTCGAATACCGTAATGTAGACCGTGTTTTTGTCGGACTTTTCGTCAATACGCCAGGCCGTATGCTGCGTCCAGCTCCAGTCGAAGCTGCCTTCGCACTTGCTGCCTTCGCACTTAATGGGCTTGCCGTCCTTATCCACCGGCGTCAGGACTTTATCAGCCCAGCCTTCGCGCCAGCCTTCAGGAGAAGAAAGAATCCATTTGACCTTCTTGTCGCGGCCGATCTTGATAACGGCAGACTGGTGACGCGACGAAATGATGATGGAATCGTCAGTCGGATCGTAGTCAACCGAATTGACATGCGCCCAGTTGCGGCCCGGTCCCACGCCGGCGACGTCACCGAAGACGCCTTCCTGCTCCTGTTTGGCAAGATCTTCGGCCGAAAGGGTCTGGCCGGCCTTGGAAGCGTCAATATTGAGGCATACCGCACCCTGATCGAGCGCCTTAATGACGTTGGAACGATACGGATCGAGAATTTCAGCCAGACGCCAATCATCGACCACGCCGCCATTCGGGTCAATTTCAACGATCACGTCACGCACCGTGTGAACGCGCTTATTGTCGGCGCGGCGGTAGTCGAACGCTGCGACGCGAAGGAGACTGTTGCCGTTCTGGGCATTGTCAAACGAATGGCTGAAGTCGCTGTAGCCCGAGGGGAGCCGACGATTGAAGATCTCGCGTCCCATGAGGTCGTATTTGACATACCGCTGACCGAAGCCCCAGGTGAGCGCACCGTCTTTGGTCTGCTGGAAGCCCATAAAGTAGCCCGAGTACCACGGGTTTTCCGGATCGCCAATCAGCGTATCAAAGAGCCACCAGCGAACTTCGCCGGCCGTATCGACGATGCCGACATTCGTGTTGTAGGCCCATTCCAGCGCACCGCCCGAAGGATTATTCCAGGTGAAGCGGGCGCCCTGCGGCGCAACGCTGTTCAACTGTGCGTCAACGAGGTAAAGACGGTCCGCAAATTCCGGATCTACCTTCTGAACTTCAACCGTAAAGGGACGCCGCTGATTAGGCATGCCGTTTGAACGGGTATAAATGGACGGCGCATAGAACTGATAGCGGTCTGTGAACTTCTCAGCCTTGCCCTGAAAGGTTCGCGTATAGCTCACTTCCACCGTGTTGAGGTAGTCCTGATACAGACCGAACACCGGAACGCCCGCATGCGTTTTAAGCTGGCGTTTGGAGACTTTGTATTCGATCGTGCGGCCGTTGGGTTTCGGAAGAATTTTGACGGTGACGTCATCGAGCTTATAACCGCCGTCGCGGATCACGGCCGTCAAAGGCGCAACGTTATAGGGATTAACAATGACTTCGCCGATATGACCTTGGACGGGATAAGTAACGGCCGGGCCGCTCGGGCCGCCACGGCTGCCGAAAATCCCAGAAACGCGGCAAATGCCGCAATTTTGCTGAGCTTCATTGATTTCATGATTTTCTCCTTTGGGCTGGATGTTTTTCAGCTGTGACAATCATGAAATCTGGGCGCTTTTCTCGCCATGCGCAGATTTAGCATTTTTTTGCCGGCGAACGCAAATCGTCTTTGCATATTCTGCAACGGCAGACTGGCGAGCCGTCCTCCGGCGAGAGACGCACAAGATTGAGGCCGGCCTTATGCATCTCCCGCTTGATTGGGAAGCCGCAGCAGCAGCTTCCCAATCGCCGAGCGTTCATTATTTAGCTTCTACTTCCTTAGCGGCCTCCGTACCGGCCAGTCGGCCGAGCACCACGGCAATCGTGACGCCTGCACCAAACTGGCTGGCCGTTTCGCCCGCGACATAAAGCCCGGGAATCACCGACCCGTCAGCCCGAAGGGCACGACTCTTCGCATCACGCATGACGCCGCCATAGGTCGTCTGCGAAGCGGGCGAAATCTTTTGTCCGTAATAAGGCGCAGTGTCAATTCTCGTGAAGATGGAATCCTTCCGCCCGAAGACGGGATCCTGCTTGGTGTCATAAACCGTATGCCACTGCGTAACGGTTGCGCCCAATGCCTGCGGATTGATGCCTAGTTTGGCTGCAAGATCCGTCAGATTCGGCGCTTCAACAAAGTAGCCGCGCGCTTTGTAGGCCTGCATCAGCGACGCATGATCGACGGCCTTCTGATCAAAAATCAGATAGGCAACGCCGCCCGTCTGCTTGGTGATCGCCGAAGCGAGCGCGGCCGTCTGTCCGAGCTCGTTGGCAAAGCGCTTGCCCTCTTGGTTAACGAGAATGGCGCCGTTGTAGCGGACGTTGGTGAGCGACACCGCCCCGTGACCCGTGTCATAAGCCACCGTCTGCGGCCCGGTCAGATCCATTTGCGAGAGTGCTGCACCAGCCTTTTCCGCCATGATGATGCCGTCACCCGTCGCGCCGACGCTGGCCGTCGACGGATATCCGGCCCACTGCGGGCTGAAGCGCTTCACGAGATCTGGGTTCGAAGCAAAGCCGCCGGTAGCCAAAATCACCGCTTTTGCGTGAATCTCATAAGAGCCCTTGGGCGTCGTCACCCGAACGCCGGACACGCGGCCGTCTGTACCGACGATCAAATCAGTCGCCTTCGTATCGGTTCGCGTTTCGATGCCGAGCGCATCCACACGTGCCTTCATGACGGGCACCAGGCTCGTGCCGAGCGCGCCGCCGTCTTTGGGCGTGTGCTGGGAGCCGTTGATCACGCGGGATAGGTCCGCACCCATGCCGATAAGCCAATCCGCAGTGGGGCCGGAGAGATCAGCGAGCTGCTTCACGTTGGCGAGTTCCTGACCCCGTGCGCCTTTTTCAAGTTTGGCGTAATAATCCGCGGCAGTATAGGGTTTGGCGGAGCTCATCTGCACTTTGGACCCGCCGGCATTAAAGGCCGTTGAAGCCAAGAGCGTTGTGCCGCCCACGAGCGGCAGTTTTTCAATCAGGAGCACCTTCGCTCCGGCTTCCTTGGCCGCAATTGCGGCCCCCATGCCGGCGCCGCCGGCGCCCACCACCAATACATCCGTCGAATTATTGGTGGGCAGCGCAGCATCGGTCTGATGCGTCTTTTTCAGATCTGCAGCGGTTCCGCCCGCTTTTTGGAGTGCCGCTTCGACCGCTGCCGTCACAGCCCGCGAGGAATTCGTCGCACCCGAGACCGCATCGATGGCCGTCGTTTGCCGGGCAATAATTTCCTTAGAGATCATAGCAATAGCCTCAACACCCAGGCCAGGCGTTTCTTCACCGCGCACCACTTTGATGGATTTAATCGCCTGCCCTTGGATTTCAACCGAGAAGACAACGGGTCCGTTATTGCCTTTTGCCGATACCTCATAGGTCCCATCCTGAAGCGCGGCCTGAACCGAACCGGCTAAACCTAAAGCCGCAAGAAATCCAATTGTGAAGAGCTTCCGCATATCTTTCTCCGCATCCAAACTTTCAGACAAGGATCCCTGTGACCCTTGCCGCTGCGTTCCATTATCTGCGTCATTTAAATCCTGCGGACTTATGAAAAACACGGAATATGCACATGTAATACGTTTTCACCCCTTTCGCCGTAGCGCGTTAACAGATCCCCATTTTCCGCCGCTAAAAGTTCTATCGCCGATTGTTACGGTTTTAATGCTTTGCGGCCATTTCAATACTTGGAGAACCGCCCGTTCGAGCTTTAGACTTTGGCCGCTCGCCCGCAGTCTTCGGAGGCCAGCCAACGACTGCGGGAGAAGTTCATATCAAAAAAAGGAGGAAACCATGAATAATCTCTCACGCCGCTCGCTTATCCGCGGCGCCGCCGTGCTCCCTGCTGCCGGATTGGGTCTTGTCAGCACTGCCGATGCATCGTCCTCGTCAAAGCCAAAATTCGACGAAATCTATGATGTAGTGATCATTGGTTCCGGTTTTTCCGGGCTTGCTGCAGCCTTGGCAGCGCGCGAAGCGGGCGCTTCAGCTGCCGTATTTGAAAAAATGGCTTTCGTGGGCGGCAACTCCTCGCTTTCGGGCGGCATGTTTGCCGTACCGGGCTCGAGCGTGCAGAAAGAGCAGGGCATCAAGGACTCTCCCGAAGCACTGATGGCCGACATGGAGCGCATTGGTCTGGGTCTGGGCGATCCTCAGCATATTCGGTTCGTCTGTGAACACGCCGCAGAAACCTTTGAATGGACACGCAGTTATATCGGTGTGGACTGGAATCCAACGCTTACCGGCAAGGGCGGCCACTCCGCCGAGCGCTGTCTCATCACACGGCAGGGCACGGGCCAGGGCATTATTGTGCCGGCCGTCAAAAAGCTCGCTTCGCTCGGCGTCAAGCCCCGTACGGGCTGCTTCATGGAGAAGATCCTGCGAAGCCCCGAAGGACGCGTTCAAGGCGTTGAGATCCGTGAAGGCTATGTCTTCGGAAAGCCTGCCGCGGGCACCGTGAAGCGTATCGGCGCCCGCCGCGCCGTGGTGCTCGCCTGCGGCGGCTTCGGCGCCGACGTGCAGTATCGTCAGAAGCTCGACCCCAAGCTCGGCGCACAGTTTCTCACCACGAACCAGCCCGGCGCCACGTCGGAAAGCTGGCGCGAAGTCTCCCGCATTGGCGCGCGCGTCATTCAGGCCGATTGGATTCAGTGTCTGCCGTCCTGCTCTCCGCTCGAAAAAGGCATGGGGAAAGCCACGCACTTTGCCTCTATTTCCGGCTCACTCTTCGGCTTCTGGCTTTCGAGCCTTACCGGAGAACGCTTCGTCAATGAGTTCGGCGACCGCAAAGTCTGCACGGACGCCATTCTCACCGTCATCAATAAAGGCGGACACGCACTTGCATTGAGCGACAGCGACGGCGTCGCACATCTCGAAAAGCTCCGCCCGGGCCTGTTCGACCAGATGATTGCAGAGAAGACCGTCGTCAAGTATGAAGATGCCGAAGCGCTCGCCAAAGCCTACGAAATGGATCCGGAAGTTCTGAAAAAGACCATTGCGCAATATAACGATGATCTTGCCAAACAGAGCGATCCGAAGTTCGGCCGCCGGTTTGACCGTTCGGCTAAGCCCATCGGCTCGGGCCCCTACTTTGTCTCAGAAATGAGTCCCAAAGTACACCACTGCATGGGCGGCGTGGCGACCCCCCGTGGACCCGCGGGGGCTTGCGGCCTGGGCAGGCGTG
>OGPP01000637.1_pt1 | contig 33636 bp, 23 predicted proteins | sample 1553021 | NCBI WGS metagenome assembly OGPP01 (sample SAMEA2580217, study PRJEB22360) | human gut metagenome | biome: human gut; feature: human-associated habitat; material: faeces | place: Denmark | collected 2008/2010
TAACCATACCTAAAAAAAACGGGCTGGGTGTAACAGCCCAGCCGTTATTTTTGCTTAGTAAAACAATGGAGGAAAACAAGGATTATATGACAACAGATCAGATTTTAGAGACAGCAGGGATACCATTACTTTTATTTGTGATTTTGATCTATTATGGAATGCGGTTATGGTTTATGAAAGATATCTCCGCCATCCGAGGAAAGAATAAACCACCGGTAAAAGACGAAGAAAACTATGCAAAATGCGCCGGAAAGCTGATGTTCTTTTTTGCAGTGGCAACACTTGTCATGATGCTTTTATTATTCTGGAACACCTATGTGGCAGTGGCAGAGATCATTATCTGTACGGTGATCCTCGGAATTTTATGGCATAATATGAATGCAAAATATGGAGACTAGCGGAAGAAAATGTGAAAATATGATTTTTTCATATTGGAATGGAGAATAGAACACGATGAATTTATATTCGGTATTATTGGTGGATGATGAGGAAGAAGTATATTCTGTCATTATGAAAAAGCTTGACTGGGAAGCGATGGGGTTTCGTATTGCCGGGTATGCCAGAAATGGCGTCGAAGCATTAGAGATGGCAGAGGAAATCCAGCCGGATGTTGTGATGACAGACATCAAAATGCCATACATGGACGGACTGACCTTAAGCAAGAAATTAAAAGAACTATATCAGAAAATAAAAATTATTATTTTTTCTGGATTTGATGAATTTGAATATGCAAAAGAGGCAATTAAGATCGAGGCGGAGGAGTACATTTTAAAGCCGATCAATTCCAATGAACTGCGGGAAGTGTTTGAGCGTATCAGGACAAACCTTGACAGAGAGCTTGATGAAAAACGTAATATCGAAAAACTGCGCGCTTATTATATGGAGAGTCTTCCGGTATTGCAGGAAAACTTTTATACATCATTGATTGAGGGAAGAATTCCGGCATCTGAGATTGAAAAATATTTGAAACAATACCAGATACCGTGGAGCGGACCATATTATGTGGCAACTATATTACATATCAGCACGCCGGATCCACAGCTTGAACTCGATCCGTTTTTGCTTGGAATGTCCGTCAAACAGCTTGCTGAGGAACAGTTTGTGGACAAGTGGAGATCGAACACATTCTTTTATCTCGGAGACATCCTTGTGATCACACAGTTAAAAGAAACGGAAGAAATCACGGCATATACCAATGCAATGGATCGGTTTTGCAAGCTGGCGAAACGTGTCTGCGGTGCGAAGGTGACGGCAGGAATCGGTCCGGTCTGTGATGAGATCGCAGAGCTGCCGGCTTCCTATCAGGGGGCGCGCAATGCGGTTTCCTACCGTGTGATCTATGGAAATACAAGAGCCATTAATATTGCGGAGATCGATCCGCAGGGCAGTGCAGAGGAACCGTGGGAAGAGCAGTCGATCGGGAATATTTTAAAAAAGATTAAGACCGGGGATGAGCAGGCGCTGAAAGAAGCAGTCAAAGAAAGCGTGACACAGCTTTCCGGACGTGGAGCATCACTGCAGAAATATCAGATATTTATCACGGAACTTATTGCGGAAATCTTCCGTTTTGGAACATTAAACGGGCTGAATCTGGACGAAATTTTCAGTGGTACGGGAGATATCTACCGGGAAGTTCTTCAGATGGAATCGCCGGAGGCACTGGAAAACTGGCTGCTAAAGACCGGACGTCAGATGCAGGAGATGATCCAGAATGGCAGACAGGACACGACGAAATCATTTGTCACAAAAGCGATCGAGTATGTCAGGGAACACTATGCAGATTCAGGACTCAATGTGGAGAGTGTATGTAAAAATCTTTCGGTCAGCACGGCGTACTTTTCTACCGTGTTTAAAAAGGAGACCGGAAAAACTTTTATCAATTATCTGACAGAGTATCGGATGGAACAGGCGCTTGATCTGCTTTTGAATCAGGATGAAAAAACATATGTGATTGCAGAAAAAGTGGGCTATTCTGATCCGAATTATTTCAGTTACGCATTTAAAAAACAGTTTGGAATGTCACCTTCAAAGTACAAAGCAGAAAAAAGAAAATGAGTTTGTCAAATATCAAAGATAAAATAAGAGAATTAACTGCATATATCAGGAAAATGACAAAACCGCACAGTATTCAGATGACGATATCGATTTCGTTTACGATTCTGTCCATATGTAGTATGGCCTTTCTTGGCGTCACACTTTACCGGCAGTTTTCAAACAGAGCAGAAGCGATGACGATTGAGAGTACGGGGCAGCTTTTAAATCAGACAGCCATCAACCTTGAGGATTATCTCCGAAACATGCGCCGTATTTCTGATACTATGTATTACAGTGTCATCAAGAATAAAGATCTTGCCAGTGATACCATGGATGAAGAAATGAATCTCTTATATGAGGCGAATAAAGATAACCTGATCAGTATTGCCTGTTATACGGGAGAGGGACAGCTTGTGGCAGCAGTACCTGTTGCGAATGAAAAAAGTCAGGTAAATATTGTGAAGCAGCAGTGGTTTACCGATGCGGTCGGTCAGATGGAAAACCTTCATTTTTCGACACCGCATGTGCAGAATCTGTTTGGCGATCCATCTTACCGTTATTACTGGGTCGTATCCTTAAGCCGTGCCGTGGAGCTGACAAGTAATGGAACATCGACGCTGGGAGTACTTTTGGTCGATATGAACTACAACAGTATTGAACAGATCTTAAAAAAAGCGAATGTTGGAAATTCTTCGGAGTATGTTTACCTGATCGACGGAAAGGGTGAGATCATTTATCATCCGAGACAGAAGCTGATCTATACCGATCTTTATCAGGAGAATAATATCGAGGCAGCAGGGTACGAGGATGGAAGCACGGAAGAGATTTTCCAGGGGGAAAAACGCCTTGTTACGGTAAAGACGGTCAGTTATACCGGATGGAAGATCGTCAGTGTTGTGCCAATGAGTTCCTTTGATATGGGAATGACAGGCACAAAATATTTTGTGATCATGCTAGTGACAGTATCTATGCTTGCGGTGATCCTTTTAAATCAGCTTGTGTCTGCAAGTATTGCCATGCCGCTGAAAAAATTAAATAATTCGGTCAAGGAGTGGGAGACCGGAAATATGAACCCGTCTATCTATATCGGCGGATCTATGGAAGTGGAACATTTAGGGTGTACACTCCGTTCCACGGTGGAACAGATTAGGCAGCTGATGCAGGATATTGTGGTCGAGCAGGAAGAAAAAAGAAAAAGTGAACTCGATGCGCTTCAGTCGCAGATCAACCCTCATTTTTTGTATAATACACTTGACTCGATCGTCTGGATGATCGAGGGAGAACGGTATGAGGATGCGGTATTTATGATCACACAGTTAGCGAGTCTTTTCCGTATCAGTTTAAGCAGGGGAAAAACAGTCATCAGTGTGGAAGATGAGCTGAAACATGCCAGAAACTATATGAATATCCAGAAAGTACGCTATAAAAATATTTTTGAGGTACGGTTTGATATAGATCCGGAGATCCTGCAGTGCTGTACGGTAAAACTGGTGGTGCAGCCGCTGCTTGAAAATGCGATTTATTATGGCGTGGAATGTATGGATGGAGACGGAGAAATTGATGTCAATGGATATCGCAGGGAAGATGATATCTATATTGAGGTCAGAGATAACGGACTTGGAATACCGGAAGATGAAGTGGAACAGCTTTTGAAGGAAAATAACCGTGTACACAAACGTGGATCTGGTGTGGGACTTTTGAATGTACATAACCGGATCAGGCTGCGTTTCGGTGAGGAATATGGTCTGGAGATAGAAAGCGAGCCGGATGAGGGAACCACAGTCAGAATCCATTTGCCGTATATCGTCTATACGCCGGAGGAGCAGGAACGGTTAGAGTCAGGGAGAAAACAACTATGAAGCGGACCGGAAAAAATAATTTGATCTATTTAATGGCATTGATTTTAGTGATCATTGCATTTATTGCGTTTGCGACATATGGGATGCTTGATGGCAGCAAGGATGAGGAATGGTATCCGGTATCCGTGATCGTAGAAAACAGCAGCAGTGACAGATTTACATCTTTTCGGGAAGGACTTGAACGAGGAGCGGAAGATTATCATATCCGTTTAAATGTGGTTTCGACAGGCGCATTTTCCGGTATTGAGGAAGAGTACCAGATCATTCACAGGGAGATCGATAATGGAGCAAAGGGCGTGATCGTTGAAATGTGTGACAGCAGCAATTATACGGATGATTCTGCTGTGGAAATCGGTTCTGATAAGATGATTCTGGTGGAAACGGATGTGGAAGCTGAGGGAATGTATGCAGCAATTCTGCCGCAGTCTTATGAGATGGGGGAGGCAGTTGCCGAAGCTGTTATTGCGGATTATGGGGAAAAGCTTGAAGATACGGACATTGGGATTCTTGCCGGTAACTTAAAACAGACTGCCGGACAGCAGTGCCTGAAAGGTTTTATGGACAAAATAGAGTCTGCCGGGGCATCCATTTTATGGAATCTGTCTGATGAAGACAATGTAAATAATACATTTGAATGGTGCCTTGAGAAAAAGAGGGTAGACATCGTGGTATCATTAGATAATGACAGAACGGAACAGGCTGTTGATTATCTGCAGGCGCAGGAACAGACAGAATTTGGACTGTATGGAATTGGCTGCTCAGAAAAAAATGTGTATTATCTGGATAAGGGTGTGATAGGAGCGTTGGTCGTACCGAATGAGTTCAATATCGGATATTTAAGTGCGGCAGCGATCGCGGGTCAGCTGCGCGAGCCGTTATCTTCGGCAAAAACAGAAAAAGTCGGGTTTCTTACGATCACAAAAGATAATCTGTATGACGAGGAAAATCAGAAAATTTTATTTCCTATCGTGCAGTGATATACAAATGGGGGGTAGATGTAAATGTGTGGAGCAGAAAAAGTCCGGCACATGTTGATGGGGGAACAAGTCTTGAAGAAATGGAAAAAAAGTAAAAAAATGACCGTGGCTTTTGGTGGAATTTTAGTCATGAGTGTGGTAATTGGCGGCTGCGGCGGCAGGGAAGATGCCAAAAAGAGCATTAAGATCGGCATATCTGTTTATGATCAGTATGATACATTTGTATCAGAAATGATGAAAGATTTTAATGATTATGCGACAAAAAAAGAAGAAGAGACGGGTGTTGCGATCAATATCGACACTTACAATGCATCGGCAAGCCAGTCGACGCAGAACAGTCAGGTTGAAAACATGATCACGGAGGGATGCGATGTGATCTGTGTCAATCTGGTGGACAGGACGGATCCTACCGCAATCATTGATCTTGCGGAAAAAAACAATATTCCGGTTATTTTTTTCAATCGCGAACTGGTGGAGGAAGATTTAGAGCGCTGGACGAGGCTTTATTATGTCGGAGCGCAGGCATTTGAGTCCGGTATCATGCAGGGAGAGCTTGCAGCGGAAGCATTTCTGACCGATCAGTCACTGGATAAAAACGGAGACGGGATTTTTCAGTATGTGGTGTTGGAGGGCGAAGCCGGTCATCAGGATGCTATCGTCCGCACGGAATATTCGGTCAGCACAATGATCGACAGTGGAGTGGAAGTAGAAAAGCTGGGATATGCGATCGCAAACTGGAATCGTGCACAGGCGCAGACGAAAATGGCACAGCTTATGTCACAGTTTGGTGACAGCATTGAACTGGTCATTGCCAATAATGATGATATGGCGCTAGGTGCGATTGATGCACTCAAAGCGTCTGGTCTTACAAAGGATGAATGGCCGGCGGTCATTGGAATCGATGGGACTGATGTAGGATTAGAGGCGGTCAAGAATAAAGAGATGATCGGAACGGTCTATAATGATAAAGAAGGCCAGGCAGATGCAATGTTAAATCTTGCATATGAGCTTTCCACCGGAGGTGATCTGTCGGATCTGAATCTGATCGATGGAAAATATATCCGTCTGCCTTATGCGAGAGTGACCTGTGATGATGTGGATTCGTATATGGAAGGAGATACAGAGTAAATGCTTTTGAATAATGAAAACGTGGACTATCTTTCGGAATGGCCCGCCCATTATTATGAGATTGAGGATATTAATGAACGTGAACGTATTCTGCAGCTTGCAATCGAGCAGAAGTTAGATCCGGCATTGGATGAAAAACGCCTTTTGATTTTAAGAAAGCGCTTTGGAGATCATCCGGCAGAAAAACGTGCGGATCTTTTTCTGCGCGCATGGATGATGATACAGGCAGCCAGTGCAGGTGGTGTATCCTTTTTTCAGAAAAAAAGACAGAAAAAAGAACTTTGTGGATATCTTATGCAGCTCGGTATCCGGACAGATGAGAAACAAAATGTGGAAAAGGATGCTGATGTGGAAGATGTTTGTGGATATATACTTGAGGAAGAGTGGAAAAATTTTGCATATACCTATCTGGCATCCTGTACCGGAAGCAGGGCGTACTGCTCCACATTGTTTGGTATCGTGCCGATCAAAGATGCAGCAGTTGCAGAAAAGATCGCACAGGACATTGATCTTGTGACGAAAGATTACCCGGCAGCATTCGGACTCGAAGAGGCGGTCCGCCCGTTCCGCAGTATTATGGTGGATGCATTCTGCCAGTATATTCCAAATGGGGAATCAGTCTGGAAATCGATGCATGAATAAAAAATGTCTGAACGGCCATCTTTGATGGGAAACACTGGACTTTTTTTTCATATCATAGTATAGTAAAGCATGTTGAACCTTGAAAATTGAATAAAAAGTATATTATTTTTTATGTTCAGATACGCGGTCTTTGCGCCCGTATACCGGACACATAAATGTGACAGCAGATCTGCCGGAAGGATATGCAGTCTGTTGTCTCCTTATTAGCGCCATGCACCTGTGGAAAATGCATAGGAAGGTTCTGTGAACAGACATTGTGATATGTTCAGGAATTACCTGTGTTTCAATCAGCAGGTTAACGAGGAGGAGAGTGATCGAAGATTCGGCGGATGCTCTTCCGTACACTCCCGGTGCGAGATATACCGGCAAATATGCAGGTGACTGCAAAACAAATACGGTATAAGGGAGAAGATAACCTGAAAAATATTTTTGCTGTCAGAAGAGGATCTTCTGACAGTGGAACTGGTTAGGAAAAATGAGTGTACCGGTGGGATTGTGCCGGAAACAGTTGATAGATAGAAAAGAGGAAAATTTATGTGTGGAATTATTGGTTATACAGGTAGTGAAGATGTAAAAGGAGTGTTACTTGATGCGTTAGAGCTTCTTGAGTACCGCGGATATGACAGTGCGGGAATTGCTTTGGCAGATACTGGCCTGAAACAGACGAAGGTTTATAAATGTGCGGGAAGAGTAAAAGATTTAAGAGCCATCTGTGAGTCAGAAAAACTGATCACAGAGTGTGGAATTGGTCATACCAGATGGGCAACACACGGCGGTGTAAATGATACAAACGCACATCCGCACCAGGTTGGAAAAGTGACTCTGGTACACAATGGCATCATTGAAAATTACAGAGAGCTGATCGCCGACTATGAACTGGAAAGTGTTTTAAAATCAGAGACAGACAGTGAGGTTGTGGCTGCACTTTTAAATAAGTTTTATACCGGTGATCCGGATGAAGCCATCAAAAAGACAGTTTCCAAATTAAAAGGAACATTTGCATTAGTGATCTTATTCGAAGATCATCAGGGCGAGATATACTCTGTCAGAAATGTCAGCCCGATCGTCGCAACACTTTGCAAAGAGGGGGCTATGCTTGCATCTGACCTGACAGCACTCTGCCGTTTTACCAACCGCTATTTTGTTGTTCCGGAGTATCATATTTTAAAACTGGCAAAAGATGCCATTGTCTTAAAAGATTTCAATGGCAATCAGGTGGAGCCGGACTATCTTGAAGTAGACTGGGAACTTAATAATGCCGGAAAGAACGGTTATCCGTTTTATATGGAAAAAGAGATCATGGAACAGCCGGATGCGATCGAGCGTACAATCACAAACCGCATCACAAGTGGAATGCCGGACTTTACGGCAGACGGTGTGCCGGATGAGATCTTTACACAGTGTGAGCGTGTCAACATTATCGCATGTGGAACTGCAATGCATGCCGGTCTTGTGGCACAGGCACTGATAAAGTCGATTCTTCATATGCACATCGATGTCGATATGGCATCCGAGTTTATGTATTCGGATCCGGTCATCGATGAGAAATCATTAGTCATCGCAGTTTCACAGTCCGGTGAGACGATCGATACCTTAGAGGCAGTCAAGTATGCAAAAAAACGTGGAGCGAAATGTTTATCCATCATCAACGTAAAAGGATCTTCCATTGCGCGTGAGAGTGATTATGTGCTCTATACCAACGCAGGACCGGAGATCGCCGTTGCAAGTACCAAGGCATACACGACACAGCTTGCTGTATTTTATCTGATCGTGGCAAAAATGGCACAGCTTCGCGGTGTCTTTTCACAGGAAGAGACACAGAGTTTTATCCGTGAGCTGCAGCGCATGCCGGATGTCATGAAAAAAGTGTTAGAGGGACGGCAGGAGATCCATAAACTTGCCAACAAGGTGTTAGAGGCGAAAGATCTGTTTATGATCGGCCGTGGACTTGATTACTCTATTTTGTTAGAGGGTTCTCTGAAGTTAAAGGAGGTATCCTACATTCATTCTGAGGCGTATGCGTCCGGCGAATTAAAACACGGACCGATCGCACTCATCACGCAGGATACGCCGGTCGTTGCAGCAGTGACACAGGAAAAATTAATGTCAAAAGAGCTGTCAAATATCAAGGAGGTACGGTCAAGAGGTGCGGACATCGTGCTCTTTATCAAGGAAAGTCTTGCAAAAGATATCGACCGTGCATATGATACCTTCCATCTGCCGGATATGCAGGATGAATTTATGGTAATGCCGGCATCCGTGGCACTGCAGTTACTTGCTTATTATGTTTCTTCCGACAAGGGATTTGACGTGGATAAGCCAAGAAACTTGGCGAAAGTAGTGACGGTGGAATAAGAGAAGCAAAATAAAAAGATATGTGGAAAAGTGTCCGGAAAGGGGAAAAAGACCGCGTATCTGAGCATAAAAAAAGATTGGGGGAAGCCGCACAAAGTATTAGGTGTGACTGCCCCCATTTGCATTTAGACCAGTTCCGCGATGCGCGACACTGCCACATAAATTTCAGAAATTTTATACCAGGTACGGTAGTCAATGACGCCGGTGACCGGCAGACCGAAGATACGCTGGAAGACCTCGACAGCCTCTCTTGTGGCAGGTCCGTAGATTCCGTCCGGTGTAACTGTCGGAATCGCCGGATAGGATCTTGAAATCCGTGCAAGTTCCTCCTGGATCTGACGCACTTTTTCGCCGGTCGAACCGATCGTAAGGTCGACTCTCGGCCAGGAAGCCGGGATGCCGGATACTTCTTCTGCCGTGTTGATGTACATGTTGTTTCCATAATAGTAGCGCAGAATTTCGATTGCCTCATAGTTCTGGTCACCCAGGTATTTGCTGCCCCACTGACTCAGCCAGTTGCTGCAGGTCACACGTTCCCCGTCGCAGTACTGCGTTAAGATCGGCTGGCTGACGTTTGGCCGGGATAAAAAGTTCTGGAACATTTCATCCACGATGTCGGAGATGCTCTGGAAAATGTTCCTGCCGTAGGTAAATTTCTGGTCGTAGGCGGTGGAGGAGGTGATCGTGAAACTGTAGCCTTTGTTCCGGTACCACTCCGTGTACACCCGGTTTAATGTAAATGACATGATTGCAAGGATATTTGCGCGCAGCGTCGCATCCGGCCAGGTGGAATAGATTTCGCTGGACGCTACATTTTTGATGTAATCCTTGTATCGCACATAATAATCGCGCGCAGTCGTATCGTTTGGCGGACCGTCATGTACCACGACATATTCCGGTACAACGACTCTGCTTAGGACGATCTCGCCGGTCTCGGAGATCGGCTTGATCTCAGACTCTGCGATTTTCGGTGGAAAATCGCCCCAGAGGGTATTGACCGGGATCACGATCGTGTCTACCGGGTTCCCCGGTGCATCCACCTCATCCATTCGTACTTCCTGAAGCGACAGCTGCTTCGAAAACAGTTCAATTCCCGACACAGTAAACGGGCGGAATCCTTCAGCATCGACCTGAATACTATATTGCGAGAACGGCTGCTCTTCGCCTGGCTCCATTGAGAATTCAAGCGGAGGCGCAGGAAGCGTAATTTGTTCGGACATACCGGATGCATCTGTATTCACCTCCTCAACGATACTGTCCGGATCACCGGAATAGGAGATCGCTATACGGGCGTTTGTGATCGGACGGTTACTTCTTCTTGCCGTTACCTGGATCTTTAACTCACCTTGATCGGTATTATTTTGTGTATAGGCAATATCTGACATGAAAAACCTCGTAGATTCATTCATTCTATTATATGATGCAGTCTGTCAAAAGGTGTGTTTAAATTGTTTGTGTGAATTATAAAATAATGGAAGGAAAAATGTGGTTTATGATTTGTCAATTAACGAAAACAGAGGTATAATAATTATAATTGATGTACTGCCACAGGAAAACTATCTGTGGCATTATTTTTTCCGAAAATCAGATATAAGGTAACAGAGATATATGGCAAATTATAAAATGATCTTACAATATGACGGAACACGTTACCGCGGGTGGCAGGTGCTTCCGGCGGAACTTACGATACAGGGAAAGTTACAGGATGTTTTGAGCAAAATGGCAGGATACCAGGTGGAGGTTACCGGTTCCGGCAGAACAGATGCAGGCGTGCATGCAAAAGGACAGACGGCTAATTTTCATCTGAGAGAGGAATGGGATGAGGATAAAATTTTATTTTATCTGAATCAGTACCTTCCGGAAGATATTGCAGTCTGTGAAGTAAAGAGAGTGGATGAGCGTTTCCACAGCAGATATCAGGCAGTGGAAAAGACCTATCTTTACCGGATCCATACAGGAAAAATACCGGAGGTATTCGAGCGCAGATATGTTTATGATTATACGGAACCGCTTGATGTAAACCGCATGAGAAAAGCGGCAGAGTACCTGTGTGGAACACATGATTTTAAATCATTCTGCGGCAATAAAAAAATGAAGAAATCCACGGTTCGGACGATCTCCCGGATACAGATCAAAGAACTGCCGGGAGAGATACAGATCTATTATACCGGAAATGGATTTTTACAGAATATGGTGCGCATTTTAACCGGTACACTGATCGAGATCGGAGATGGAAGAAGAACTCCGGAGGATGTGTCAGAGATCTTAGAGGCAAAAAACAGGGAAAGAGCAGGATACACGGCACCGGCATACGGGCTGACATTGCTTGAGGTAATATATGGAAAAATGGTTTGTAATAAATAAAGGCGCTGATTTTGCAGGAATTGCAAAACGTTTTGGGATAAGTCCGGTTACGGCAAGGCTGATCCGGAATCGTGGGGTTATGGGGGATGAGGCAATCGCAAGATACTTAAAAGGCGGAATTGGGGAACTTTACGATCCTCATTTACTTTTGGATTCGGACCGGTTGACGGATATATTGGTGCAGAAGATCAGTGAACAGAAAAAGATCAGGGTCATAGGCGACTACGATATTGATGGGGTAATGTCGACTTATATTCTGTACAAAGGAATCACACGCTGCGGTGGCAGTGTGGATTTTCAGATACCGGACCGGATGAAAGATGGTTACGGAATCAACGATCATCTGATTGAGCAGGCAGATGAGGCGGGAATTGATACGATCATTACCTGTGATAATGGAATTGCAGCGATAGGCGAGATCGCGCACGCTAAAAGTCTTGGAATGACAGTTCTTGTCACAGACCATCATGAAATACCATATACGGAGGAGAGGGGAGAACGCCATTATAAAAGAAGTGAGGCGGATGCCATTGTAAATCCAAAGCAGATGGAGTGTACATATCCGTATAAAAATCTCTGCGGTGCTGCAGTTGCCTGGAAAGTGATACAGATCCTCTATGAAAAATGTGACATTGCGGTGGAGGAGTCCTACGATTTTTTGGAAAATGTGGCATTTGCGACGGTCGGGGATGTGATGGATCTGACGGATGAGAACAGAATCCTGGTAAGGGAAGGATTAAAGCGGATCCATACGACCATGAATCCGGGGATGCGCGCATTGATTTTACAGAATAAATTAGAGCCGGAACAGATCAGTTCCTATCATTTCGGATTTGTGTTAGGACCATGCATCAATGCAAGCGGACGATTAGAGACAGCGAAAATTGCCTTAAATCTTTTCCTGCAGGAGGACGTAAAAAAAGCATCGGAGATCGCAGCGGAACTGGTCGATCTGAATGCGCAGCGAAAAGACATGACTGCAGAGGGCGTAGAACTTGCCATGCAGCAGGTGGAAGAGGGAAATACGGGTGAAAAAGTCCTGGTTGTCTATCTGCCGGATGTGCATGAAAGTCTTGCAGGAATCATTGCAGGAAGAATCCGGGAGGCGTGTTATAAACCGACTTTTGTGCTGACAAAGAGTGAGGATGGGGTTAAAGGCTCCGGGCGCTCAATCGAGGCATATTCGATGTATGAGGAACTGTGCAAATGTCAGGAATTATTTACAAAATTTGGCGGTCATCCGATGGCAGCAGGACTTTCCCTGCCGGAAGCAAATGTAGAGATTTTCAGGGAGAAAATAAATGCCTGCTGTGGCTTGACAGAAGAAGATTTTATTCCTAAGATAAAAATAGATATTCCCATGCCCGTCGATTATCCGGACATTCCGCTGGTAAATGAACTGTTGTTGTTAGAACCATTCGGGAAAGCAAATGTAAAACCTCAGTTTGCGGATAAGAATCTTGGAATCGATCGTGCGGTTGTAGTCGGGAAAAATCAGAATGTATTAAAACTGACACTTAAGACTGAACGTGGAAAATCCATATCTGCTGTTTATTTTGGAGATGTGGAGAAATTCCGGGAATATTATGGAAGAAAATATGGGGAAAATGAAGTGCAGCAGGCATTCCTTGGCAGGACAAATGGAATCCGGATGTCTGTGGTATATTATCCCGAGATAAACAGGTATCAGGGAAATGAAAGCATACAGATTGTGATAAAGAATTATCAGTAAATGGAGGACATATATGTTTGGTGGAAAGAAAGAGAAGGCACTGCAGGACGAACTCTATACGATTAAGAAACAGATTGCAGAATACAGTGATGAATTAAAAGAAGATTCTGTGCAGATGACAGCATCCCGTGTCCAGATGGAAGAAAATATAGAAATTCTTGAGGAAAAGTTAGAATGTGTGGGTGAACTGGCAGAAGAGAGCTGCAGAACAGGAAAAGAACTGTACAGTACATTCGTTGAAGTACATAATGCTGTGGAATCTTTTGAGGCAAATCATTCCATTTTTATTGGACAGGTGGCAGAGCAGAATGAAAAGATCAAAGAAGTTTTTGAACAGCACAAGGCGTTAAAAGAACCGTGTGCACAGTTAGAAGAAAGTCTTTACCGTGCTTCGAAAGAGCAGGATGGTCTTGGAAATGTGACAGCTGAACTGGAAGATGATGCAAAAAATATGGGAGTGCTTGCATTGAATGCGGCAATCGAAGCAGCAAGAATGGGAGAGAATGGAGAAAAATTCCTTCATGCTGCGGAGGAGATCAAAAATGTGGCACAGCGGTATGAAGAAAGACTAAAGGCATTATCAGAACAGATCGACGCGATGGAAGAGGCGCAAAAAGAAATCAAAGAACAGACTGCACAGATCAATGAAATGCAGGCGGGTATTACATCGATGGTAATGAAACTGTACAGTGACAGTGCACAGAAACTTTCCATATATGAAAATGGACAGACTTCCTTAAGGGAGCACATGTCCGGCAACGCAGTACCGGCTGCGGATTTTATAAAACAGGCCGGGGAGGATTTCTTAAAACTCGGGGATGAGGCAAAAGTGCAGGTTACAGCACTGCGTGAAGAAATCAATGCAAAAAAATCTGCTGAGGATGAATTGGAAAAGATCTATAATGGATGTAAAGCACTTTTGGATATGGAGTAAGTAATCTGTAATGAAATATCTGCATGCAAAACAGTCAGCGGCATAGTAAAGAGCAGTATAGAAATGAGGGAAGAACTTATATGGCAAAAGAAGAACAGATGACGTATTTATCTGCGAATGGAACGACAAAGATCCATGCGGTAAAATGGATGCCGGAGGATGGAAAGTATAAGGCAATTTTACAGATCACGCACGGCATGATCGAATATATTGAAAGATATCATGAGTTCGCAGAGTACCTGACAGAGCGCGGATTTATGGTTGTTGGCCACGATCATTTAGGGCATGGCGCTTCGGTAAAAGATGAAACAGAGTGGGGATATTTTGCAGAAAATCCGAGTGATACGCTTGTTGCGGATATGCATAGCCTGCGAACAACAGTTCAGGGAGAGAATCCGGGGATACCGTATTTTATGATGGGACACAGCATGGGTTCTTATATGCTGCGAAAATATCTGTGTCTGCATGGTGAAAATTTAAGTGGAGCGGTCATTATGGGAACTGGGTGTGTGCCGGATGGCACCATGAAATTTGGTATGACGCTGTGTAAATTTTTAGCCTTTTTCCGTGGCTGGAATTACAGAAGTAAACTGGTGCAGAAACTTTCCTACAGCAAGCCATACCACAAATTTGACCTTTATGGAAAAGATTATACCAACAGCTGGCTGACAAAGGATGTGGAGCATGTCAAAAAATATTACAGTGATCCACGCTGCACGTTTCTGTTTACATTAAACGGGTACTATGGGCTGATGGAAGCGGTATATTTTGACAATCAGATGGATAATATAAAAAAAGTGCCGAAAGATCTGCCGGTTTTCATGGTTTCCGGGGCAGATGACCCGGTTGGTGACCTCGGTGAAGGGGTAAAAAAAGTTTATCATATGTACAAAGATGCGGGTGTGGATGATCTGACCTACCGTTTGTATGAGACAGACCGTCATGAGATATTAAATGAGACAGACCGCGATCAGGTTTATGCGGATATCTGTGCATGGATGAGTGTCAGAATTGCGCAGATATAAAATATAAGATAGATTTACCTGCATAAAATATAAAGCAGGGATGGACAGTGTTAGTGAGGATTATTATGAGAAACAAAAAAGTAGTTAAAATATTATGTGTGATACTTGCAGCAGCGATGCCTGTTTCCTCCGGTGTGGGTGTGCAGGCAGCACAGGCAGGGGCAGTTGCAGCGACGGCAGATCAGACAGATGATGTGCAGAATGCAGCAGAAACTTCGGCAGAGGATTCTGCGCAGAATGCAGATAGTGACGATCTGGAAGGTTCCATTCAGTATTTGGATGATTCAGCTCAGACAAACAATTCTGATGCACAGCAGGATGGAAATATATCGTCGGATCAGACGCCACAGCAGGATGGAAATGTGACATCAGACCAGGCGTCACAGGATATCAACGGAACGATTGTGCAAAACGAGGACAGCGATAATGTCACAATCAAGGCAAGTGATAAACCGTACCTTGCGCTTGGAGCAGATCTTAATGATTCTCAAAGAGCGACGATTCTTTCTATTATGGGCATTGATGCGGCAAATCTGTCAAATTATGATGTGGTCTATGTGACAAATGCAGAGGAACACCAGTATTTAGATTCCTATATTTCATCCTCGCAGATTGGAACAAGATCGCTTTCTTCTGTTGTGATCGTACAGAGGGATAAGGGAAGCGGATTAAACATTTCCACAACAAATATTAATTATTGTACCGTTGGTATGTATAAAAATGCGCTGACTACTGCAGGGGTAACAGATGCAGATATTATTGTAGCAGGACCAACTCCAATTTCCGGAACGGCGGCTTTAGTAGGCGTATTAAAAGCATATCAGGAGATGACAGGAAAAGAGATCAGTGATTCGGTAGTTGATACGGCGCTCAATGAACTTGTGCTGACCGGACAGTTAGAAGATTCCCTAAAAGGTGTTTCAGATGCAGAAGTAGAAGAATTTATCGCATATATCAAGGCTCTGATTGCAAAAGATGACCTGACGGATGATGCCGGGATCAACGGTGCAATCGATGAGGCGTGTGAAAAATATGGTGTGACGTTATCGGATGATGAGCGTCAGCAGATCATAGATCTGATCAAGAAGATCAATTCACTCGGAATTGATTTAAACGGACTTGTGGATTATGCTGAGTCTTTGTACAATTCGTTTAAAAACGGAGATGGAAGTTCAAATAGCGGTATAGCAGCGGCTGTCGGTGGATTTTTTAAATCGATCATTTCTTCTGTGGGAGATTTCTTTAAAAAGTTATTTTCATAATAAATATATAACGAAAAGAGGAAGCGTATGTTAGAGAGAAAAAGAAAGTTAGATTGTGCAAATGGACGTGAAAAAGCAGATCTCGTATTGAAAAACGGAAATGTGCTGAATGTCTTTACGGAGGAAGTGTTAAAAGCGGATGTTGCGATCTGCGGGGACACGATCGTAGGCGTAGGTGAATACGAGGGAAAAGAAGAAATCGACTGTACCGGGAAATATCTGGTGCCGGGCTTTATCGATGCGCATATGCATATTGAATCCTGTATGGCAGCACCGGGAGAACTTGCCAAAGTCCTTGCGAAGGCGGGAACAACGACGATCATTGCCGATCCGCACGAGATCGTGAATGTCAGCGGAACAAAAGGAATGGACTATTTCTTAAAATGTGCTGCAAAACTTCTGGTAAACGTATTTTTTATGGTGCCTTCCGCAGTTCCTGCAACGGATGTGGAGACAAACGGCTGTGGTGAATTTCTTGCCTCTGACATGATGAAATATGTGGATAATGCAAGAGTACTTGGACTCGGTGAGACCATGCGTTTTATGGAGTGCTGTGAGGGTGAAAAGAGAATGGCAGACAAGTTAGAGCTGTTTGCCAAGAAACATATTGATGGGCATGCGCCTGGAATCCGAGGAAAAGAAGTGCAGGCATACCGTCTTGCCGGTGTGGAAAACGATCATGAATGTTCTACCGCTGAGGAAGTGCTCGATAAACTCCGTGCCGGACTGCATATCTATGTGCGCGAGGGAAGTGGTGCAAAGAATTTAGAGACACTGATCAAAACAATGTTAGATGCAGGTGTATGCTTAGACCGCTGTGCTTTCTGTACGGATGACAAGCATGTGGAGGAGATCCGCAAAGAGGGACATATCAGTACCTGCATCCGCAAGGCGATTGCACTTGGCGTGCCGGTTGCAAAAGCCTATAAGATGGGAAGTTATCAGGCGGCAGAGTTTTATGGATTGAAAAATTATGGTGCGATCGGTGCGGGTTACCGTGCAGACATCGTATTTTTAGATGATTTAGAGCAGGTCAGACCGCTTGATGTCATGAAGGACGGACGTATTCTGACAGAGGAAGATTATGCGAAAGATTATTCCGTTCCGGTTCCGGATGAGCTGCTTCATACCGTTCATGTGGGAGAGGTCACCAAAGAGAAAATCAGGCTTTCCTGTGATGGAAAAACGGATGTGATACAGATGAACCCGCACCAGATCGTGACCACGCATCTGGTGGAGGAAGTGCCGACAGAAAACGGATATTTCAAATCGGATGGTGTATACAACAAGATCTGCGTGGTAGAGCGTCATGGAAAGACAGGGGAGATCGGTGTTGCGCCGCTGAAAGGGTTTGGCGTCAAAGGCGGCGCAGTGGCGACTTCCGTTGCACATGATTCCCATAACCTGATCGTTGCGGGCGATAATGATGAGGATATCCTTGCAGCAATCAAAGGTGTGGAAGAAAATCAGGGCGGATATGTTATCGCTTCCGGTGGAAAAGTCGTGGATGTGCTTCCGCTTCCAATCTGCGGTCTGATGAGCGAAAAATCCTGTGATGAGATCACGGAAAAAGTGGCGGACATGTTGGAAGAAGCAAAGAAACTTGGCATTTCCGAGGACATCGATCCATTTATCACGCTTTCCTTTATGGCACTTACGGTAATACCGGAGATCCGTGTGACAGAGCGCGGCGTGTATCTGTTTGGTGCGAAATAGTAAGGCAGTTATAATTTTTTGTATATGAAAAAAGAGATATGATATCGAAAAGTGTACCGACCCCAAAAGTTAGACCTAAAAATCTAACGATTGGAGGCCGGTATTTTTATTGCTTTATTTGTTTCATATAAATTCAATGAAATCTCAATATCTTGTAATCTTTAGAATTCTTTAATAATATTTTCCATAAAATAAATGTTGACAAATTATATTATACGAAATATAGTATTAATAAGAAAATAATATTAAAACAGATAGAATATTATAAAGAAAAGGAGATGAGCGTATGGTATTTAATACAGGAGCCGCTCTCTTAGACGCGATCGTGTTAGCTGTTGTGTCGAAAGAGGAGGAAGGCACCTATGGCTATAAGATCACACAGGATGTACGAAAAGCCATTGATGTATCAGAGTCCACTTTGTATCCGGTGCTCAGGAGACTGCAGAAAGACGGATGCCTTGAGGTATATGACAGAGAGTGCGGAGGCAGGAACAGGCGTTATTATAAGATCACGGAACCGGGGCAGGATAAGTTAGTTGAATATCGGAGAGAATGGGAAGATTATTCCATGAAAATATCAGCATTATTTTCAGGAGAGGAGCTTTAGAGGTTATGAAAAGAGAAGAATTTTTAAAACAGTTAGAACAGCTTCTGGATGGAATATCAGAAGAAGAAAAAGCGGATGCGCTTGCGTTTTACCGCAGTTATTTTGAAGATGCGGGCGAGGAAAATGAGGAATCCGTCATAGCGGAGCTTGAATCACCGGAGAAGGTTGCCCAGAGCATCAAAAAGAATCTTGGCATGGAAAAAGAGAATGGATTTTATGGCATGCCGGCGGATCAAAATCCGGAGTGGAATAAGAACGATGATATGTTTGTGAAAAGCGAAGAGGTGCCAAAAGAAAAGAAAGGTGGATGGAGTGCAGCAGCAATCATAGTGGTAGTTCTTACATCACCACTCTGGCTGACATTGCTTTTAGTCGTGGCATCACTTCTTCTTGCGGTTGTTGCGACTTTGTTTGGCATTGCGGTTGCAGTGGTTGCAGTGATGGCATCACTTGTGTTTGCAGGTTTCCTTTTGATTGGTTTTGGATGCAGCACTTTATTTACCGGTGGAGTGGCTGTCGGACTTGGACTGACCGGAGCAGGACTTTTGGTATTGGGACTTGGAATCCTTGCAGTACTTCTGGTCGTGTGGGTGTCTGGCGTATTCCTTCCATGGGCAGTCAGGGGAATCATCGGTTTGTGTAAAAAACCGTTTGAAAAGAAGAAAGAAAGTGGGGTGGCAGCATGAAAAAATTCACAAAAATTATGTTAATCATTGCAGTGTCATTGCTTGGTGCAGGACTGATCTTCTGCGGTGTCAGTACTGCGATGGGGGCTTCTGTATGGCGTATGGCAAAGAATGGAGAACTCCGGTATGGAAACTGGCATATTGGTCCGGTGGGACTTTATTATAGCAGTGCTGATGGAGATGACGAAGAAGATGATGATATGGATGATTTTGATGAAGATGACGATGATAGCGATGACGATGATATGATAACAGATATCGGTGATATGGAGTTTTCTACTGAGGTACCTGCAGGTGGAGCAGACAGCAGCTTTGATGTCTCTTCCATTCGAAATATCAAGCTGGATATTGATGCAGCGGAAATTACAGTCAAAGAACCGGATGACAGTACGAAGATCCGCGCTGTATTAAAACACGGTAAGGAGAAATATTATTCCTGCAGATTAGATGGTGATACATTAAAAATTAAATACGATGCAAAAAAACACTATTATAAAAGATCGCCGCAGATCATTCTGTATCTGCCCAAGGGAAGTTCTTTTGATGAGCTGAATTTTGATATCGGTGCTGCAGACATGAGCTGGAAAGATTTTGACAGCACTTGTAACAGACTGATCGTGGATGTCGGTGCTGGTAATTTTGAAGCAGAGCAGTTTCAGGTATACGGAAAGATGGATGTATCCGTAGGCGTTGGAAATGTGGAGATTACAGACGGTGTAGTTTATGGTGATGTTGCGTTAGACTGTGGGGTTGGCAATTTTTCCATGGAGGGAAGTGTTGAGGGGAACCTGAAAGCAGACTGCGGCATGGGAAGCATGACACTCGATTTAAACGGCGAGGAAAAAGAGTATAACTACAAGCTTTCCTGCGGACTTGGTTCGATTGATGTGGATGGTGAAACTTACTCAAACATCAGCGGAGATAAAGAAGTCAAAAATGAAGGGGCAGAGAAAAATATGGAACTTGACTGTGGCATGGGAAGTATTGAAGTGGATTTTGAGTAGACTAAGATCCTGTGTCAGTTGACAATTAAGGTGCAAATCATTATGATAAAAATGACGTCGGCGTACAATCGTTGTACATCGGCGTCATTTTTGTAGTGTTTCTCAGACCAAAGAAAAACAAAACAATGCAAAAATGGGGGATCTATGAATAAAACAATCAGAATCGTACTTTATGTACTTTCCATACTGACTGTGGCGGGCGTGATCGCAGCGGCAATTTTAACCGGCGGCCAGGCAAAACCGGCGTCTGCGCCGGGGGCGACGGCAGAAGAGGAGCAGGCGGATATGTCTGATGCGCAAACCACTCTGGATGGAGCAGCCACAGCGGATGGAAGTGGAATATCGACGGATGGTGCAGAAACGGCAGGTGAAGACGGAAGCATATCAGAGAATGCAGCCACAGCAGGTGAAAATGGAAGCATATCAGATGATGCAGCCACAGCAGCTGGAACTGGGAGTGCATCAGATGAAACAGCAAACAAGGATAATCAAAAAGACTCCGGCGATACAACCATCATCCTGACCGGTGATGTTCTTTTTGCAAATGCTTTCAAGGCAGCCTACGATGCCGGCGGGATCGAGCGTGTCGTCTCACCGGAACTGTTAGAACAGTTAAAGGCAGCCGATATCCTGATGGTAAACAATGAGTTTCCATTCAGTGACCGCGGGGAACCGATGGCAGATAAGCAGTTCACATTCCGGTGCAGTCCTTCCTATGTAAAGGCATTAAATGAAATGGGTGTGGATATTGTATCACTTGCAAACAACCACACGTTAGACTATGGAAGAGCGGCGCTGTCAGACACTTTCAGTGCATTAGACGGAGCAGGAATCCTGTACGGTGGTGCCGGAGATTCGGTGCAGCGTGCAAAAGAAGTGCAGATTATGGAAGTAAATGGAAAAAAATATGGATTTATCGCTGTATCGCGCGTGGTACCGTCTGCTGATTGGAAGATCGAGAGTGCTGCGCCGGGAATGTTTACCTGTTATGATGCCACAGCACTGATCGAAGTGATCAAAGAAGCAAAACAGACCTGTGATTTTGTGACGGTATTTCCACACTGGGGGACAGAGTACAGCGAACAGCCGAATGCCGTGCAGCGTGAACTGGCAAAACAGTGCATGGATGCAGGTGCAGATCTGGTTGTCGGAGCGCACACACATTGTCTGGAAGGAATCGAATATATTGACGGAAAACCCGTGTTTTACAGTCTGGGTAATTTTATTTTCGGACAGAATATTGACAGATCCGCAGCCGTGAAAGTTACAGTGACAGAAGATGGAACAGTTTCTTATGCGCTGATTCCGGTCTATGCATCGGACGGGCAGACAAAACAGATGGATGCGAATGCGGCACCGGGGCTGTTTTCTTATATGGAGAGTATCTCGGACAATGCATCAGTAGATGAAGCGGGAAATATCAGTGAAAAGTAGTATAGGAGGAATAGTATGAAAAACAAAATTTTGGGATTGCCAAAGGCAGCTGTGATTGTCATTGGCATTGTGATTACGGCACTGTTTCTGGTGCTGATGAATCTGGTTGGAGGAGTAGTGGCACATCTGACATCCATTGCAGACAGTTACACGTTACAGCTGATCGCCGAGATCGGTGTAGCAATCTATGCAATCGGTATGCTGTTTCTTATGGGATATCAGCAGTCGCTTAAGAAAACCGGTGTGGGATTTTTAAGAGGATTTTATATCGGTGGTTTTATGGTTGGCTACTGCGTGTATGTGGCAGTTGCACAGTTATTTTTGCAGAGTGTTTCCGGTTCGGACGGAGTGCGCTCTGCCGGTGGGATCATGATTTACATACTGACCATGTTTTTGGTCGGCATGAACGAGGAAGTGATCATGCGTGGAATCGTGTTAAACCTTTTTGCGGACCGTTTTTCAAACACAAGACGGGGAGTGCTTGCAGCCATTATTTTATCCAGCGTGATCTTTGGTGCGGCACATATCCCGAATGTACTTTCCGGTGTGCCATTATCCAGCGCATTGATCCAGGCACTGCAGGCAACATTGCTCGGTGTGCTGTTTGCAGCAATCTATCTGCGCAGCGGAAATTTATGGATTTGTATCATTATTCATGCACTTGTTGATTTTGGCGGATTAATGGCGAGTGGCATCTTTGGAAATGGTGATATGACGGACATGATCGGCAGCCTTTCTGTGTTAAATCTTGTAGTGACAGTTCCGCTGTTTTTGGTTCCATGTATCGTATTACTGCGGAGAAGCAAGTTAGATGAGATTGTGGAAATGAGAGAAGGTGAGATTATCATCCCGTCAGAGCGTGAGGGAGAAAATATTGCGACGGTATCATTAGTTCTTGGAATCCTTGGCATTGTGACAGGGTTTGTGGGATATGGAGCAGGATTTGGTCTGGTCGGTCTGCTTGGTGCAATCTGTTCGAAAAAGATAAAACCACAGCAGAACGGTACAGCAACCGCTGCATTGATCACTTCAATTATCGGACTGGTGATCGCTGCACTGATGATTACTGCAATCATGTTTCTCATGCCGGTTTTAAGTGATACCAGTACACTTGAATCCATTATGAATCAGTGATTCTGTCTGGGTGAGGAATGCTGCCTGCGGTATTGATGCGGGGAAACACCATATTTTTCTTTAAATGACCGGATCAGGTGACTGCAGTCGGCGTATCCCGTCTCCTGACTGATATAATTTAGATCAAAGTTTGTAAAAAGAAGCATATCTTCTACTTTGCACAGCCGGATAAATTCAATATATTTTTTACAGGACTGCCCGTAGATTTCACGGAAATTTTTGGCAAAATGTGAATAACTCATATGACAGAGTGCGGCAATATCTTCTACGCGGATATTTTCGCAGGCGTGACGGTCAATGTATTCTGTGATGGTATAGATTGTATTTTCTTTTGTGAGTGAAGAAAAATAACAGTCAGTATCGAACCCGTCATCGCGCCAGATGCGAAGCAGCCAGGTCAGAAGTTCTTTGACCTTTGACTGCAGGATCATCTGATACCCATACTGCATATTTTGCATTTCACGGACACAGTCGTCAAATAAAGACTGTACCGGAAGAGAGTGGAGTATCTCCTCCGGGAAATAAATATCAGCCTGCTCGTTATTTATGGCATTGTTAAACAGTGCACTGTAATTCCAGCTTCCACCGGTAAGTGAAGCGGAAGAATCCAGCTGGCTTAGGTCAAATTTTAAAACATAATACTGCAGAGGGGCATCGGACACTGCATGGACAGAATGAACGACGGAGGGGAGAAAGACGATCATGTCACCTTCCGTCACAATATAACTTTGTTCATTCTGATACATCAGGGCGGTGCCCCTTGTTACATACAGGATTTCCATAAAATAATGCCAGTGTGGCTGCACGGGCAGCCATTCTTTCTTCATATCTAAAAAGAAACATTCGTAAGGTTTGTTCAGTTTGTCGGTATATTCAAATAAAGATTTCATATGCGGCTCCATAAAAATAGATTTATGCAATTTTTAACTTGAAAAATTATAGCAGATATATATGACGAATGCTATATTAATGGCAGAATCAGTAAAATAAATGTTATATTTTTAAGAGTGCATTGAGAAAAGGGAGGAAAAAATATGGAATATATCTGTGGGGTGACTTTTGCACCGTTTGCGTGTGCCGGGGCTTTTTTTAAACCGGGGGCAAAGGAGAGCCTTGCCATGATGAAAGAGAGAACCGGCGCAAATTTCGTGATATTTGTGCCTGGAGGGTTACAGGAGACACCGCAGTCGGAGGAGATCTGCTTCACATCAAAGGCGACGATGGAAGATGACGAGCTGATCGCTATGATTGAATATGCAAAGGAAATAGGGCTTCGTGTGGCATTAAAACCGACCGTAAACTGTAAAAACGGGACCTGGCGGGCGCATATTAATTTTTTTGATGAGGATGTTCCGTGTGAACCGAAATGGGGAAACTGGTTTGCATCCTATACGGCATTTCAGCTTCACTATGCGAAAATTGCAGAACAGCATGACTGTGAAATGTTTATTGCCGGCTGCGAGATGGTGATGAGTGAGCACCGTGAAGCAGAATGGCGCAAACTGCTCTCGGATATCAGACAGGTCTATCATGGACTGCTTTCCTATAATACAGATAAGTATCAGGAACACCGGGTAAACTGGTGGGATGCTGTGGATGTGATTTCTTCGAGTGGTTACTATCCATATGGGGACTGGGAAAATCAGCTGGATCGTATTGAAACCGTGGTAAACAGATTTCAAAAACCGTTTTTCTTTGCGGAAACAGGATGTATGTCGGTAAAAGGTTCCAAAGAGGTGCCAAATGACTGGTGTGTAAGAGGTGATGCGGATCCAAAGGGTCAGGCAGAATGGTACGAAGATATGTTTAATGCCTGCAGTAAAAGAGACTGGGTAGGAGGTATGGCACTCTGGTCCTGGGATGCAAAGCTTTATCAGGAGCGGAGTGCAAAGACCCGTATGGACTATGAAATTTATGCAAAGCCCGCAGAAAAAGTCGTAAAAAAATATTATGATATTTTTAATAAATGATGTTGATGTCAAAAGCTGATTTTTAAATAAAAATAGTCAAAAGGTTAAAATTAGTTTACAATAACTTAAAAAAAGGTTATAATCCAAAATATAATAAAAAATGAATCGCAGAAAAGTAAAGGAGAAGAAGAATGAGCAATTACATGGAAACTTACAAACAGTGGTGCACAGATCCATATTTTGATGCAGATACAAAGGCTGAGTTAAAGAAGATCGAGGGGGATCAGGCAGAGATCGAGGATCGTTTTTACAGACAGTTAGAATTTGGTACCGGTGGTTTAAGAGGCGTGATCGGAGCCGGAACCAACCGTATGAATATTTATACCGTACGTCAGGCAACACAGGGACTTGCAAATTACATTATTTCCCAGAATGGACAGGAAAAGGGTGTTGCGATCGCACATGACTCCAGAATTATGTCCCCGGAATTTACCGAGGAGGCAGCACTCTGCTTAAATGCAAACGGCATTAAGGCATATGTATTTGACAGCCTTCGTCCGACACCGGAGTTATCTTTTGCAGTCCGCGAGTTAGGATGTATTTCCGGTATTGTAATTACAGCAAGCCATAACCCGAGAGAATACAACGGATACAAAGTATACTGGGAAGATGGTGCACAGATCACACCGCCTCACGACAAAAATATTTTAGCGGAAGTTGCAAAAGTAACTTCCTTCGATCAGGTAAAGACCATGGCAAAAGAAGAGGCAGTTGCAGCAGGCCTTTACAATGTGATCGGTAAAGAGATCGATGACCGTTATATGGAAGAACTGAAAAAACAGTCCATTCATCCGGAGATCATCAAAGAGATGGCAAAAGATATCAAGATCGTATACACACCGCTTCACGGAACTGGAAATCTTCCGGTGCGCCGCGTGTTAAAAGAGCTTGGTTTTGAGCATGTATATGTAGTGCCGGAGCAGGAAAAACCGGATGGTAATTTCCCGACCGTTGCATACCCGAACCCGGAGTCACCAAAAGCATTTGAACTTGCATTAAAACTTGCAAAAGAAGTGGATGCGGACATCGTTCTTGCAACTGACCCGGATGCAGACCGTCTTGGCGTATACTGCAAAGATACGAAGAGTGGCGAGTATGTGACATTTACCGGAAATATGTCAGGTATGCTGATCGCGGAATACATTTTAAGAGAAAAAACAGCAATGGGAACTATGCCGAAGAATCCTGCACTGGTTGAGACAATCGTTACAACCGATATGGCAAAAGCGATCGCAAAAGCTTACGGTGTAAAACTGATCGAAGTTTTAACCGGATTTAAATATATCGGAGAGCAGATCAAATTTTTCGAGCAGCAGAATACTTACGATTATGTGTTTGGTTTAGAGGAAAGCTACGGATGCCTTGCAGGTACTTATGCAAGGGATAAGGATGCCTGTGTTGCAGTCATGATGTTATGTGAGGTTGCTTCCTGGTGCAAGAAGAACAACATGACCTTATGGGATGAGATGCTTGCTATGTATGAGAAATACGGCTATTACAGAGAGGGACTTGAGACGAAGACCCTAAAGGGAATCGACGGAGCAGCACAGATCCAGGAACTGATGAGCAATTCCAGAAAAAATCCTCCGAAAAAACTTGGCGGATTTGACGTGCTTGCAGTGCGCGACTATAAAGAAGATACCAGAAAAGATACTATGACCGGAGAAGTGACAAAGACAGGTCTGCCGGAATCTAACGTACTTTACTATGAACTTTCTGATAACGCATGGTGCTGTATGCGTCCGTCCGGAACAGAGCCGAAGATCAAATATTACTTTGGCGTAAAAGGCAGTTCATTAGAGGATGCAGAAAAGAAACTTGCCGTGTTAAAAGAAGACTTGCTGAAATAACAGGAGGAAATACAGCATGGCAATCACATACTTTGAAAAAGAACGCATTTTCAAGCTGGATACACCAAACTCCAGTTATGTGATCGGTATCGTGGATAAAGAAAACTTTGTCGGTCATGTTTATTATGGTAAGAAATTAAGAGATGCAAACATCGCGTACCTGCTCCGTACAGGAGAAGGACCGTTTGTGCCTTCGGAAAATAACAGGGAGCGTGTTTCTTTTTACGATACATTTCCGATGGAATATGCCGGAAACGGACTCGGAGATTACAGAAGAAGCAGTATCTCAGTAAGAACGGCAGGCGGACACACCGCAGTGTCACTGTTTTATGTTTCACATAAAATCTATGCAGGAAAACCGGGACTTGCCGGTCTCCCTGCAACATTTGGGGACGAGAATGCCTGCGAGACATTAGAGCTTCTCTGTGAGGATCCGGTACTTGGATTGAAAGTAACATTGCTCTATACGGCATTTTCGGATGTGGATGTCATCACAAGAAGCGTGCGGATCGAAAATGACGGCGAGATGTTATATCTGACAAAGGCACTGTCCTTCTCCATGGATATGGATAACCGTGATTTTACACTGCTTACGATGCACGGTTCCTGGGCGAGAGAGCGTATGTTAGAACACCGCAAAGTAAAAAAAGGATTTATGGGTGTGGAATCCGTAAGAGGTGAGTCCTCCCATCAGGAGCATCCGTTTATGGCACTTGCGGCAGGAAATGCCGACCAGTCACAGGGCGAAGTGTATGGCATGCATTTTGTATACTCCGGCAACTTTATTGGACAGGTCGAGTTGGGACAGTTTGATACCGTCCGTGTCGGCATGGGAATCCATCCGGAGAACTTCTGCTGGAAGTTAGAAAAAGGTGAGAGCTTCCAGACACCGGAAGTTGTGCTGGTTTACAGTGATATCGGATATGACGGTATGACGCACCAGTTCCATGAACTTTACCGGAATCACCTGATCCGCAGTGAATATAAGGATAAGAAACGTCCGATTTTGATCAACAACTGGGAAGCAACTTATTTTGATTTCAATACAGAAAAATTACTTTCCATTGCAAAAAAAGCAGCGGAGCTTGGCATCGAGATGTTAGTCATGGATGACGGCTGGTTTGGACACCGCAACGATGACTCTACGAGCTTAGGTGACTGGTATGTCAACGAAGAAAAGTTAAACGGCGGCTTAAAACATCTGGTAGATGAGGTAAATAAGCTTGGATTAAAATTCGGTATCTGGTTTGAGCCGGAAATGATCTCACCGGATTCAAAACTTTACGAGGCACATCCGGACTGGGCAATTCAGATTCCGGGAAGAGAGGGATCTCTCTGCAGAAATCAGTATGTACTTGATCTTACCAGAAAAGAAGTGCGCGATTATGCATATGAGAGCGTGGCGTCGATCTTACGCAGTGCAAATATTGAGTATGTCAAATGGGATATGAACCGTCAGCTTTCTGACATCGGAAGCTATGGACTTCCTGCAGACCGACAGGGTGAACTTTATCACCGTTATGTGCTGGCAGTGTATGAGATGCAGGAGCGTCTGGTAACAGAGTTCCCACATCTTTTACTGGAAAACTGTTCCGGCGGTGGGGCACGTTTTGATCCGGGTATGCTTTATTACAGTCCACAGATCTGGTGCTCGGATGATACGGATGCGGTGGAGCGGTTAAAGATTCAGGAAAGTACGGCGATGATCTATCCGTTATCGACGATGGGAGCGCACGTTTCAGACTGTCCGAATCATACGGTGGGACGTGTTACACCGTTTGAGACAAGAGGTCATGTAGCGCTTGCAGGAACTTTCGGTTATGAGCTGGATATCACAAAGATTCCGGAAGAAGACAGACAGATGATCCCGAAACAGGTTGCCATGTATCATAAATACAATGATCTGGTAAGAAGCGGCGATTATTACAGGATCGCCTCCTATCAGGAAAATCATTATTTTGACTGTTACGAGGTGGTTTCAAAAGATAAATCAGAAGCACTGGTTACATTTGTGCAGGTGATCAACCGTCCGAATTATAAGAGCAGAAGAATCACATTAAAAGGACTCGATCCGCAGAAGAATTACTGTCTGGAAGGCGAAGATACTGTATATGCGGGAGATACATTAATGTATGCAGGTATTCTGATCCAGAATCCATGGGGTGATTTCCAGTCAAAACTGTTACATTTTGTGGAAAAGAAATAAGATTAAATCGAAAAAGTAAAAAGTAGTAAGAAGGGGACGGTTATGGCAAAAGCAGTAAAGCTGGCAGACATTGCAGAGCAGCTTGGTGTCAGTACGGTCACGGTCTCAAAAGCACTTTCCGGACAAAAAGGTGTCAGCGAGGCTATGCGGGAAAAAATCAAACAATTGGCAGATGAACTTGGATACAAGCAGCCATCTGCCGTAAAAAAAGAAAAGTCAGTAAAAAGTTATAATATCGGGGTGCTGGTATCGGAAAAATACTTAGGAGAGTATGCATCCTTTTACTGGAGAATGTACCAGAGTGTTGCAACAAGGGCCGTTCAGAAAGAATGTTTCACGATGCTTGAGGTTGTTTCATTAGAAGATGAAGCCGAGGCGAATCTGCCTAAAATCGTGCTGGAACGTAAAGTAGATGGTCTGATTCTGATCGGACGGCTGAGGACAGAATATTTAGGTGCATTAAGACAGAATACACAGATTCCGATCGTGTATCTTGATTTTTATGATGAACACCAGATGAGTGATGCGGTGATCTCTAACAGTTACTATGGTACTTACATGCTGACGAATTATCTGATCGAGCATGGTCATGAAAAAATTGCGTATGTCGGAACGCTGTTGTTTACAGCAAGTATCACAGACCGTTATTTCGGTTACCGGAAATCCATGTTAGAACATGGTATTGAAGTGCCACAGGAGTGGATCATATCGGATCGTGATATGGAATGTGGTGTGGTAGAGGTTGATATTCATCCGGATCAGATGAAAGATATGCCGACGGCATTTGTGTGCAACTCCGATCTCACGGCAAGCATGGTCATCAATCAGTTAGAAGAGCAGGGGTATCGCGTTCCGGAAGATTTTTCAGTGGTTGGATTTGATAACTATCTTTTTCCGGGACTGTGTGATGTCGAGATCACAACTTATGAGGTGGATATCCGTGAAATGGCAAATAAAGCAATACATGTGCTGTTAAAGAAAGTCAGCGGGGAACGTTATAAACAGGGAATTACCATTGTTGAGGGAAGGCTGGTGGAAAAAGCCAGCGTGCAGCAGGTTGTAAAATAAGAGAAAGCGGTAAGTTGTGAAAGGCTTGCCGCTTTCTCTTTTTTTCGTTTCATGGATTTCACACCAAATTTTGGCTTGTGGTTGACATGCTTCGCCCGTCCAAATGGTGTGTCGTAGGTCTGTGAATGGCATTTTGCGCAAAGCCGGAGTTAAATTTGGTTCCGTTGTACGAAAATAAGAAAAGTCTAGGTATGCCTGGTTTAGATTTTCTCGGAGTGACGTGACCGGCAACAACGAGTCATCCATGACTCGATGCTGCCTTGTTCTGCCATCCGTGGCAGAACATCACTATGTGTAGACAGGCACACCAAGATTTTCTAATTTTCTTCCAAAGTCACAAAATTAGCTCTGGCTTTGCGCAAGATGCCAGCCTTCAGGTTATGAACACCATTTGGGCGGGCGGTTCATCTCAGAATTGGGGGTGCGGGTGTGAATTTTTGATATTCGCACGAATGGAAATATGCTTAAAATCGTAATGTGCTGTATCATTAATATTCAGCCTGATGACTTGTCTGAAGTTTCATCTGCTATGTTGCATTACATTAATCATTTCGTAAATTACCAGACTGATAATGCAGATTATTATTCCAAGTATGTATGTTTAAAAGCATAGATATAACAGATTGTGTCGAGATTTTTCAACCTTTTTGAAATGAATGTCACAAAAATTTACGCACCCCCAAGGTTGTAAAATGAGTTCCCCGGCGAAGGGTGGTTCACAACCTTGCGGCTGGCAAATTGCATCAAGCCGAGACCTGTTTTGTGACTTTGGGAGAAAATTAGGCAATCTTAGTCTGCCTGTCCGTAACACAGTGTTGTGCTGCCATGGACGGCAGCACAAGTCTTAATGTGCCCGGATGGCACATTTAAGACACACACGTCACTCTGCCACAATCTGAACCAGGCAGCCTTAGATTGTCTTATTTTCGGACAACGGAAACAAAACATTCCCGGCTTGATGCAATTTGCCAATCGTAAACCCCCCGGAACCACCCTACACAGGGAAACTCATGTCACCCACAAACCAATATTTGCCGGGCAGCGCATTCATATATACTTGTCAGAAAACACATCAATTTTTCTTAAATGGAGGATAAAAATGAACAGTATCATAAGACCTATGACACCTAAAGACAAAAACAGTGTCCTTGAAATGATGCGTGTATTTTACGCATCCCCGGCGGTTTTCACCAACGGATCCGATGATATTTTCCGCAGCGATATTGAAAACTGCATCAATGACAATCCATATCTGGAAGGCTATATTTTTGAGGTTTCCGGCGAGATCCAGGGCTATGGCATGATCGCAAAAAGCTTTTCCACAGAATTTGGCAGGTCATGCATGTGGATCGAGGACATTTATATCAAGGAATCCTGCCGTGGTGCCGGCATCGGAAGCAAATTTATCGACTATATCGGTGAAAAATACCCGGACGCCATCCTGCGGCTGGAGGTGGAAGAAGAAAATGAACGGGCCGTCAATGTATATAAGAAAAATGGATTTTCATTTCTGCCTTATCTGGAAATGAAAAAATAGGCTCTGTTCCTAGGTTTCTCTGAAATAATTAAATTGTTACAAGACATTAATAACAAACTTAAATAATACAATTTATATACATATGATTGTGGAATGCTCCGCGAACATCCCAAAAATATGTATAAGAGGGTGAAAACACAGAATTTCCGTGTTTTCACCCTCTTATTTATTACTCTAACATCCCATCTTTCAATACATTATGATCACGCAGCACTTTCTCAACCACAGTTCCCTTTACAAGGCGGATCAGAGGTTTCTTCAATGCGTTAAGCGGACCAGGCAGCTGGATTTCTAACGGAGATTTGCCATCCATGAGTTTGACTGTGCTGTCTAAAAGTTCACGGATATCGTAAACACTTCCCCATACCTCAGGCACGCCACGGTCTACACCAAGCAGTCCGTATACAGCCTCCATTGCGGTTCTGACGGAGTACTCTGTGGTAAATACGGTATCTCTCGGTGTCTCTGCAAACTGACCTAAGAATGCAAAGTTTACACAGCCATCCGGGATGACATCCGGGCGGTCACCTTTGGTTCTTGGCATAAAGAATGCTGTGATGTACGGCATCATCGTCGGTACGCAGACTGCACTGTGTTCTGCAAGCTCCTCGATCTGGTCGGTCGGTACACCAAGATGATACAGCCACTCTTCCGTGATCTCCTTACCGGTACATTCTTTCATTGGTTTCTTTATAAAATCACCCGGTACATCGGTAAACAGTCCATATACCCATACACAGACCTTATCTTTATCCTGCTCCTTGAACTGTCCCTGTCTGTTGATCGTCCAGCTTAACAGCCAGCTGGAATCCTTGCAGCTTACGATACCGCCGGTTACAACTTTTCCGCTCTTTGGATCTCTCTTACAAATATTTGTGATGTATGGAATGATCTTATCGTCCAGTGTGGTTACCGTTGCAGACTCCCAGTTTGTCTTTGCAACATCAGAGCAGAACTTCTCCGGACGTCCAAAGGACGGATCCTGTTTTGCAATGTTTTTCCATAAATTCCAGCAGCCGCTGTTGCGTACTTCCGCATCTCCGTTTGGAGCATGGTTCTGATCACCGTAAATTGTGCCTTCGGTACAGCTTCCGTTTGTCACAAATACAAGGTCATTCTCCGTCAGGACGATACCGCTCTCAACACCTTTTACCTTGCACTCGATCGCGGTTGCCACTTTTTTGCCATCTTTGATATCAAAGATCACATTGGTGACTTCTGTATTAAACTGGAAATCAACCCCTGCTGCCTCCAGATATTTCTGCATTGGCAGGATCAGTGATTCATACTGATTGTATTTGGTAAATTTCAGTGCACTGAAATCCGGCAGGCCTGCGATATGATGGATGAATCTCTGGAAATAAAGTTTCATCTCCAATGCGCTGTGCCAGTTTTCAAATGCAAACATGGTTCTCCAGTACAGCCAGAAGGTAGAATCAAATACTTCGTCGTCAAAGACATCCTCGATCGTCTTGTCATACAGATCCTCGTCTTTGGTCATGAAAAGTTTCATGATCTCCATGCAGCCTTTCTGGCTTAAGTTGAATCTGCCGTCCGTATGTGCATCTTCGCCGCGGTTTTCGGTTGCACGGCATAAAGAGTAGTTCGGATCTTCTTTGTTCAGCCAGTAGTATTCGTCGAGTACGGAAACGCCCGGTGTCTCAATGGAAGGGATACTGCGGAAGAGATCCCACAGACATTCAAAATGGTTCTCCATCTCACGGCCGCCGCGCATCACATAGCCTCTGGACGGATCAAAGATACCATCACATGCACCGCCTGCGATATCCATTGCCTCTAAAATATGGATATGATCGCCCGGCATCTGTCCGTCACGAACCAGAAAACATGCTGCTGCTAAAGATGCAAGACCACTTCCTACGATGTATGCGCTTTTCTCATCGACACCTTCCGGTTTTTTCGGATGTGCAAATGCCTCGTAGTTACCGTTGGTATAATAAATACCTTTGCTGTTTTTCTCGTATTTTCCACGCTCTGTATTGCGGTATGGTGTTCCACTCTCTGCCTGCTGTTTTTCGGCGATTTTCTTTGCTTTTGCCTGTTTGTGGCTGGTGGTTGCCGCCACCCCTGCCCCCCCCCGCAGCAACGTCG
>OGPP01000658.1_pt1 | contig 33114 bp, 15 predicted proteins | sample 1553021 | NCBI WGS metagenome assembly OGPP01 (sample SAMEA2580217, study PRJEB22360) | human gut metagenome | biome: human gut; feature: human-associated habitat; material: faeces | place: Denmark | collected 2008/2010
GATCTGCATGGAAAATTTGATCCCTGGGATTATGCCTTAAATGAAGAGAGCAAGTCGGGAAGCATGGCTCAGATCGCCACTGCTGTAAAGGAATTAAGAACAGAAAATACCCTTCTGGTGGATGCAGGCGATACGATTCAGGATAATTCCGCAGACCTGTTCTTTGACGAGGAGATCCATCCCATGGTACTGGCAATGAATGAAATGAAGTACGATGTGTGGGTAACGGGAAACCATGAATACAACTTTGGCGGCGATGTGTTAAAGAAGATCATTTCTCAGCAGAAGGCTACTGTTCTGACCGGAAATGTAAAGGACGCAGAGGGAAACCCTCTGGCGGACGGCTACACCATCATCGAAAAAAACGGTGTGAAAATCGGTGTAATCGGTATGGTGACGCCCAATATTACACGATGGGATTCGGCCAACCTTGAGGGCTGGACTGTAACAGATCCGGTAGAAGAGACGAAAAAGATCATTTCCGAGATCAAGGATCAGACGGACGTTCTTATCGCTGTCATGGGTATGAACAATGAATATGAAGTGAAGAACTCCGGCGCAACGGATCTGGCAAATGCCTGCCCGGAACTGGATCTGATTGTTGCTTCCCATGAACACCAGCTGATCCCCGGTGAGGAGGTAAACGGCGTTCTTGTGGTAATGAACAAAAACAGCGCGGCTACACTGGCTGAGGTTCATCTGATGCTTGAAAAGCAGGAGGATGGAAGCTGGAAATTTGTTTCCGGCGGAAGAACGTATGCCAATGAGTGGGCCTGGATCTACAACCCATATGCGAAAGAAGGACAGGAAAAGACTTCCTGGTTCCATTTTGCGGCTGACGGTAGGATGCAGACAGGGTGGTTTCTCGATGAAAAAGATGGAAGCTGGTATTATCTCCAGAAGACAAATGACGGAAGCCAGGGGAAAATGCAGACTGGCTGGATAAAAGAAGGAGAAGCGTGGTATTACCTGGGACCGACCGGGCGGATGACGAAAGGCTGGAACTGGATCAATGGAAAATGCTACTATATGGACCAGAAAAATGGACATATGCTGGCGGCCTGTGTGACGCCGGACGGCTACACTGTGGATGAGACAGGCGCATGGTGTGTCAGAGGTGCGGTACAGACGATTGGAAAGAAATAATGGCGGGGGATCAGTATGGAAGAGAAAAAAAGAAGGCGATGGTTGGCTGGATTTCTGGCAGTCATTATGACGATCACGGGAGTGGGGATTCCACTCCCGTTCCCGTCCGAGGCATCGGATGTGTGGCCGCAGAAATCGACGGCCCCGTATTACTGCCTCGATGGGGGAAAAGGCTGGAAGAAGGTCGACCGGTATGATATGTATAAGTTTGATACGATGCCGTCTCCGCTTACGGAAACGCAGGCGAAACGGTTATTCTGGGCATATCCGGACAACTGGTCGGCACTGAAGGACGCGGCAAAAAAGTTTGATCCGGGTCTTTATGCGGAGATCGCGTCTACGACGTCCAGTGCCAATATCGTAAAGTATGTGAAAGACGATGCCGGGACAAAATTTGCCTGGGTGGCTGACAATCCGGAAATTGAAGACCGCGCGATCGCTGTTATGGAGCAGGCGTCCTCCGTCGGGCTGGCGGCGGGAAAAGAAGCTCCGGATGCGATCAGGGGAGCAACTTCGGAAGATATGGCAGTGCCATTTCAGGTACTGCCTTTTTCTGACGGACCTGGCGCTCTGGATACGGAGTTTGTTCTCGGAAAAGAGTTTATCCGGGATATCGCGAAGATCGAGCCCCAGAGTGTGTGGGACAATGGATCCACAGGGGGAAACGTAGGATGGCTTGACGCATCCCAGGATAAAAATATCGCGAAATCGGTGATGGGACAAAATCTGTATGAGGTGACCTGGAGCGGGGATGCGATCCGGATCCACAATAATGGTTCAGTGACTGCAAATGAGAATGCTGTCGGAAGCAATATGACAGATGAAGAGAAGTACAATAAGACGACAGTGCGGTATAAGATCACCATGAGAGGCAATTCGGGCTGGTATACGGAAGGCAGCTGGAATCCGGAATATCTCAGGGAGTGGATGGACTTTAAGGTCTGCATCAACGCGCCGGAACATCAGAGACTCTATAAGGCGGATATGAGGATCATTCCCTCTGATATGGTGTTTTATCTGGTGATCAGCCAGGATGGGGAAAGCGGAGAACCAGGAGGCGCGGGAGACGGGGAAATACCGGAATACGGCGTGGAAACCCCGACTCTCGAATTTCAGATCTATCGTCACAAGGAGACCTTTTCGTCGGATTACAATGTCAGGCTTGTAAAACATGACGATGAGACTGGAATGCCGCTCAAGGGAAGCCAGTTCTATCTGTATGAGAGATTTGAGGACGGAGGAAAGATCTCAAAGACAGACGGCGAGGGAAGACTTGCGGAAAAGAACCTGAGCTTTCGCCCATGGAGCGGCTTTCAGGTGTTTTCGGAAGGAACCACGGACGAAAAAGGGGAGATAACCTACAAAGATGCCAGAAAGTATGCGTATGAAAAGACATACTGTGACGGACATGCCGCGCCGTCATGGGCAAATATGCCGGAGGACCAGGAAGATGGGGATTCCGGCGATGAGGACGGGAAAAAGAGCGATGCCTATGAGGAGGCCGCAGAACAGACCAGGGATAATAACAGGGCTGCGGCAAAGCAGTGGATGGAACTGGTGGAAGCCTGTGAGACAGAGGCGGAAGGAGGCTGCCATTTTCACTGGCTGGGGGGGGGGGGGGGGTAACGAGGGGGGCAGCTCGAGCCTGCCATTTTCACTGGCTGGTGGATGAGAGTGTCTACGATGAGGTACAGGAAGTATTGGAAAGCGGAGAACCGGATGGGGGAAGCCGAAAAAATGCTGGAAATGAGCGAAAGCTCCGGGCTGCATCCGAAGCCGCATTTGAGGAATCCGGCTGCAAGGCGGATTGTGAGGAGACATACCAGAAGTTTATCGGACTGCGGTTTACCTATACATGGAAGGAGATCCAGGCAAGAAACGGGTATATCCTCCACGATCTGCACCTGGATGATATCCCTGTGGAGATGATCACGACGGATTCTTCCCAGGCGGGAGCAGACGCGGAAAAGCGATCCGAAAGCAGCCGTGAGATCACGGAAAACATCTGGTATTCGGGAAATGGAATGACAGGCGGGAGTACTGTTTCGGAGAGAAAAATACCGGTGGTAAAAAGCTGCGCGGAAACAATTATGAAGAGAACGGCGTCTAACGCGGAAGCGGATACGAAAGAAGCTGCGGTTAAAGCAACGGCGTCCAATTCAGAAAAGAAAAGTATTTTTGATCGGTTTTATGGCTGGTTTATGGGAAGAAGCCGGGAAGAAGCTGATGATGGTGAAGAATCTGATGACTGGGGAGAGTTTGAAGGCGTCGGGGACTTTGAGGATATTCTGGCGGATGCAGAGGAGGACAGAATCCGGCATCTGGATCCCGGGGATTCCGAAAAGTATTCGCACTGTAATTGCGCTGAGGACTGCGGGGATGCCTGGCATGTGTATGACCATCGAACTGAGGGGCGGATCCATATCACGAAAAAAGACAGAGATCTCTTTCGGGGAGAATCGGATGATTATTCGTCCTACGGGGATACGGAAGGAGACGGAACACTTGAAGGGGCCGTTTATGGCCTTTTTGCGGCGGAAGACATCGTTCATCCGGATGCGGAGGTGACAGGAAACGGAATTCTGACCAATACTGGCGTTGTCTATAAGAAAAATGATCTTGTGGCAGCGGCAGCAACAGATCAGGATGGAAATGCGGATTTTCTGTGTTATACGGAAGCACCGGGGATGGAGTACGATTATACGGCCGGAAAGCTCAGAAAAAGGACGGATGTCTCCTGGAACGGACCGGGAAACCTGTATCAGGAGAACCTGGAGAAGAACGGAAACTGGTGGATCGGGAGACCGCTGATTCTGGGAAAATATTATATAAAAGAACTTTCCAGAAGTGAGGGATATGAGCTTTCGGTAAACGGAATGGATCAGGAAATCACCAACCGGGGAGCAGGTTTTGAAACTCCAGGATCTGTGACGGACGCAAATGGAACGGCTGTGGTCACGATGCCGGAACTCGCAGCGGCAATGGAAGGCGATGACGGAAGTGGAAAAGGATATGATGAACTTCCATTTGCGGTCACATCAGCGGGGACAGCAGGGGAAAATGGAGATGAAGGTTATGAGATCTTTGCCTATGGTTTTCCGGAAGGAACGAAATTCTACCGCGTTGATACAGGGGAGGAGCTGGTGACAGGACCTCATGTGACGGGAACAGAAGAGGTGATTGTAAAAGACGAGGCGGGGAGAACCGTATGGAAACGGGCAGAGAGTGATTCCAGTGATCTCCTCTATCAGCCGGAGCGGGATGCGGCAGGAAATATTACCGGACAGGAACCGGTGAGCCGGATAGAACCGCAGATCTTAAAGGCAGAACAGATTCCGGAAAAGATATCGATGAGCCTTTCAAATCTGTCTGTCAATGAGGAAGATGAGCGGTTTCAGGTGAAACTGGAAGACTGTGACCTTTCAGACGAAACGTCGGAGAGCTTTCTCTTCTTAAAGGCTCAGACAGAGGAGATCCTTGGAAGAAACGGGTACGAAGTTCCGGTTACGGCCGGAGGTGTCCGCTCACTGGAGGATGTGCCAGTCTATAGCCGGGGAGTAAAAAAAGGACAGAAAGATCTCTGGGGAATGACAACAGATCCGGGAGAACCGGCAAAAAAGACCGTGTATGGTGCGGCGGGGCAGGAAATCACAGTGCCTGTCGAAAAGAATTCCAGTGTTCTGGATTTTATGAGAAGTATTTTCACCTGGTATCAGGAACATCCCCAGTGGAACTTTTGCGGAATCGATGGGATCAGAAAAGAGGATGCTGGTTACCAGGTAACACTGTACGCAGGGGCATCTTCTATTGGAAACCGCAGATTTTTTACCTCAAAGGTGGAAAATGGGAAAAAGACGCCGGACAGTGTCTATGCGGTGTACGAGGATCCGGTAAATCTCCGTTGGGTGTATCAGGAATATAAAAATAGCGGAAAATTCCGGTTCCAGACCGACAGACAGTATGTGATGGGGTCCGCCGGAAACAGAAGATATTATCTCGATGCAACTCTGACACCGGCTCTGATGCCGGGAACAGATGGAAAGCTGACAGAGATCATGCATCAGGTCATGGTTTATCATAAAGAGGGAGAAGAGGTGATCGATTACCTGTCGGGAGATCCGGCACATGGATACCGTGTTCCGCTGACGAGAACGGAAGATAAGATCGAGGTCACAACAGAAAAAGAGCTCGTGGAAAAAGAAGTGGAGCTTCAAAGCGTGGTGAGGGAGAAGTCTGGTGTATACAGAATTCAGGTTCGGACTTCCGGAAAAGATTCGTTCGGAAAGGACTTTAACGATGGAAAGACGAGTCTCACCTTAAACTTTATCGTAAAACTTCCGGAAAAAGATCATGTCCTGACGGAAAAGGAGATCCAGACGATCGGAAACGCGAATGTCTGGGGATATCAGGAAGGAGACCGGATCGGTTATGCGGAATATCTTGTAAAATTCTCAGGGGCAGCTCTTGCTGTGTCAGTCTCAAAAAATCAGGACTCTTCAGACACTTACATCACTGCGAAGCGGTTGGTATACCGCGGTCAGGATAAGATCAGCGAGGATGGAGATACGGGGCCCACGCCTGCTCTTGTACTGGAGCGGCCGGTAAAGCAGAAGATACGGGTAGAAAAAAAGACGGATGACGGGAAAAACATCGGAAATTTCCGGTTTAAGATCTATCTGAAGTCCAATCTGGAACGGATCTTCTGCACAAGAGACGGAGAGATCTTCTGGGTGGATAAAAACGGGAAAACGGTGCAGATCGAAGAATACCAGAAAAATTTCCCAGAGCTGGTCCAGAAGATCTACACGAAAAAGGCGGACCGCCAGGTACTGGAGACAGTGGGGCGGAAGATAGATCCGGATCATGGGAAAGCCGGGACGGATAAAGGGTATAACTATGAGAAATTCTTTGCAGCTGTCCGGACAGCAGACACGGATCGCTGGAAGAGAAGGGGACTCCTGTGGAATACATCATTTAAATCGTTTGTGGCCAGTCTTATTACCGGGGAGCAAAATGAGATCAATACCTCGGAATACGCAAAGGAGAATGCGAAACGCTCGGACGCAGTCCGGCAGTTTGCCATCGACTGGTATCTGAAAGCGGAGCAGGAACAGATGAAACAGGGAGAAAATGCATATTCGGATGAGCAGTATGATCATGCGCTCTATCTTGCGATCCAGAAAGCGGAGGACTATCTGCAGCCGTTTTTCAAGTATGATCTGGGAAAAATCTATGCGATTGCCTGGGACAGCGAAGAGAATGGCGGACTAGACGGGGATAGGACGACTCTGGCGGTCCGGAAGGAAAATGGACAGGCACAGGAAGAGGCAGCCTCAGCAGTATCGAAGTATCTTCCTTACGGAGAATATGTAATCGTGGAGGAACAGCCCCATGCGCCGGAGCTTCTTGACTTTAAGAATAGGCATTATGAGATCGATGCGCCGAAGGAGATATTTCTTCCAGTGGCAGGCGGACAGACTGAGGCTGGAGATGACTGGAAGGAGAAGTATGTATACAGGACTGCAGATTCTCCGTGGGATCTTGCAAAAAAATATCTGATACGCTTTAACGAGGAGCCGGCGGAAAACCAGAAACAGGAACTTCGGGAGTATGCGATATGTGCCCACAGCAATGATGGGGATTTTGAAGTCTATCCGTATGGACTTTCTGAGAAAAAGAGAGCAGGGCATTACGAGCCTTACGGGAATGAGAAGGTAAAGCAGTACTATCATTACCGGTTGGACAGTGAAAATGGAGCGAAGAAAGATGGAAAGGAGATGATGACAGGCGTAAAGACTGCCTATGACGGGGAATATGCGCCGATGCTTGTTCCATGGAGCATTGTGGATCCGAATGAGGAGAAAGAGGATACAGTCTGGGCCGGTTATGGGGAAAAGACATTTTTGAATCGAAAGTATTTCTCAAATCTGAGAATTGAGAAGCTTGATGCGGAAACTGGCGAGCCGATCCTTCATGATGACGCGGTATTTGGGGTCTATCGGGCGGAAAGAAATGAGGCGGATAACGGGGATGGTGCCGTGCGATGTTATACGGCGGATACGATGATCCTTGGAAGCCAGTATTTTCTTGAGGCGATGGGGGCAAAGGAGATCCGGCCATTTGCGAGAAAGGCAGCTGGGGCCGGAGAACTTTTTTATGGAACGGTTCCTGCCGGAACACCGATCTGCCAGGAGAGTGATCTGGTAAGCTTTACGGATAGAAATGGGCTGCAGACAGGAACACTCATGGCGATCCCGACGATCCGGGATATCGCGGAAAAGGGGATTCTCCAAGCAGTGGGATACGCAAAAACACCGAATCCGCTTCCTGCGGGGGTCTATGTGCTGGCGGAGGTGAAGCCGCCGTCCGGGTATGTGCGCTCAGGACCTGTAGCATTAGAGATTTACAGTGACCGGATCCTGTATTCCGGCGGCTGGACAGAAGGAAAAACGGCGGCAGCAGTTTACGGGTACGAGCAGGATCCAGATGGAATCCACCCGGAAAATGTAACGGATACTGCCAGGATATATGCGGAAAATACCGCAACAATTCTGGAAATTTCAAAAACAAAGACAATAGACTCAACTCGTGGAATGAAAGTATCAGGGCGAGTGGAAGGAACGATATCGGAACTTCGTGCACAGTACGGGCTCGAGAATCTTGATCTTGCCTACAATCATGCAGGTACATACCAGGGATTTGGCTGGAAAAAGGGGACTCTGGAGATGCTGGAGCAGAGGAAACGCAACGGAGAATGGGTGGAGATTGTCTATGAGAATGGAATCTTTCAGGGTTACGGTTATGTGACGAGAAAATTGGAGACGGCAGATCATCAGAATCCGTATGTAACAGGAGCGAAGCTTGCACTTTATGACGCGATCCGGATCAAGCAGACCGGGGATTCACAGGATCATGCATTTGAAGGTGTTGAGGTCACAAGGGACAGAAACGGAAATGTGACAGATATTGTCGTAAAAGAGGGATATGCCGGAGAAAAGCTGGAATTTTCCCGAGACAGAGCGTCAGTAGATGAGATGCGGGGAGAAGGTACCTGGGAAATCAAGACAGTGAAGCGAAGGGATACATCGGTCTTATTCTATGATCTTGGAAATCTTGATGTGATAAAAAAGGGAAAAGATGGGACTTTCTACGGCTATGACCGGGAAGGACGGCAGCAGAAGATCACCTTTGATACGGAATCGATCTATGTGTTGAAAAACGGACAGCCGGTATTTGAAATATCGGGAGGCGATTTTACAAAACTTGTGTATGACCGGAAATCGAAGGTATTTACTGCAACGGATCCGGAGACCACACTGTTTCATCTCGATGGATCTTTGTGCAGGGATGCGGAGGTCGATGCCTACACAGGCCTGGCATATGTGAAGAAGACAGAAATCGGATCGAATGGAAGAGAACAGCAGGTATTCTATGTATGGCCCGTGGTAAAGGAAACAGACACCGCGGGAAATCTGACTGGAAGAAGAAAAATACTGACGGGAAGACCGGCGGAGATCATGGAAGGAAGTGAAAATGCCTATATTACGGGAACGTGGAACACGGAAACAGGGGGGTTTGAAAAATGGATGGAACCGGTTCTCGATGAGTTTGGCTTGGTGAAATATTATCCGGAGAGCGGAGCTCTGTATAAAAAGGGTGAGCCGGTCTATGACCGGGATGGGGACTATGTGACATACCGGTATGAGAATCTTCTGGAGATGGAAAACCGGGGTGCGTATCATTTAAATGAGAGAGAACAGCTGCTTGATGTGGGAGATCCGGAGAATGAGGCGGATGACGTGCCGCTAAAGCACAGGAAAGGAGAGTCATATCTGATTCCAAATGTGTGGATCAGCGGCGAAAAAACGATTCAGGATGGACGGATGGATGAAAGTATGGACGGACAGCCGGACCTTTTAAGGCGGGTGATCCCGGGCAGCTATATCCTGGAAGAACTGGAAGCGCCGGATGGTTATGTCCGCACATTTCCGTCAGCAGTGGAAGTGAAGGAGACGAATGAGGTCCAGAGAGTACTCCTGTCGGATGAAAAAACAAAGGTGGAGATCGCAAAAATCGACGGAACAGAAGATTACCGTCAGAAGGTAGAAAACCGCACAGATATGGAGACAAGTGAAACAAGCACAGAGATCCGGGGCACATACAGCCAGACCTTTGTAACAGGGGCGAAGCTTGCGCTGTTTAAGGCAAAGCGGGTAAATACTGCCGATCATGATAAATATCCTAAAGGATATTATCTCGTGAAGACAGAGGAGACACCGGCTGTGTGGAACTCGGAAGATCCTGTGGATAACCGTAAAGTTTCAGTCACTGCAATGTGGATAACGGATGGAAAACCGAAATATTTTGAAGGGATTCCTGTGGGTGATTATATTCTGGAGGAACTAGAAACACCGGATGGTTACCTTCCTGCATCCATGGAGATTACAGTGGAGGAAACGGGAAATCTGCAGAGCTTTGTTTTGAAAGACGATCATACGAAGCTAGAGGTCTTTAAGCTTGAGAGAAATGCATCCGGGGAGAAAGAGCCGTTATCCTGGCCTGCCGCAGCAGAGTTTGTCCTCTGTGAGGCAGTTCTGGATGAGAATGGGGGAGCAAAGACGGAAAACGGCGCTTATCTGTACCGGAAAGACCGAATCGTGGACAGTTGGAAGGCGGATGATCTGTCGGAATATGTTCCGGCGATTCCAGAGGCGTATGAAAAGATGTTTGGACAGTATGGAAATGAATTCCGGCAGTTCTCGTGGAAAAAGGAATCTCAGGGAAGAGTCGCTTCAGGAGATGCCAGACTTCTGGAGGATATGGCGACGGAAAACAGAGAAATCATCACACAGATCTGGGAATTATCGGATGGAAGCAGAATGCAGGTCTCAGTCACGGTTGATGGCGATCCGCAAAGATTAACATCCGACGGTCAGCTGTCACCGCGGTTTGAATACCAGTTCCGCTATCATGACAGATCATCCGAGAGGTATCCGGGAATGACCAGTTATGATGTGAGAGCCGGTCTGCACCGAATTGACCGGATTCCGGAAGGAAAATATGTACTTCTTGAGACGAGAGTTCCGGACGGTTATCAGGGTGCGGAACCGATCCTTATCACGGTAGACCAGACGGAGAATATCGTCCGTTATGAGGTGGAAAACAGACGGGAACCGGAAGAAAAGACGGCCCTTGGCAGGTTCAGGATCCGAAAGACAGATGCGGAAGATAAAGAATTGAAACTTTCCGGGGCATGGTTTGAGGCGGTCTGTGTACAGACGGGAGAAAAGACGGTATTTATGACCGGTGCAGATGGAATTGCGCTGTCACCGGAGCTCCCGATCGGTTATCTGAAAAATGGTGCCTGGGTCATGTACGAGTATGAGGTTCAGGAGATCCAGTCTCCACCCGGATATGGGTGTTCGGAAGAGACGTTTTCTATCGTATTTGACAGGGAAAAAGAAGCGGTGGTCCAGTTGTATGAACTTTCGATTACGAATAAAAAGACGAGAGCACAGTTCAGCAAGTTAGATATGGCGACGGGAGAAGAACTGCCTGGAGCGTCCCTGGAGTTAAAAACGGTGGATGGAACGGTCATCGATTCCTGGATATCAGGAAAAACTCCGCATTTTGTGGATGGAACGCTGACAGCAGGAGAGACGTATATCCTGACGGAAATATCTGCGCCGGATGGGTATGAGATCGCTGAATCCATCAAATTTACAGTGCCAATAGATGGAAGCTTTATAAAAATCGAGATGACAGACCGCAGAAAAACACTGGACGAACCGGAAAGACCTACTGAACCGGAACTGCCGACAGAGCCGGCCGAATCTGAGACAACGGCGTCAGCGGAGACTCCGACAGCGCCGAAGGAACCGGAGACGTCTGAGAGACCGGCAGAGCCGGAACAGCCAACAGCGCCCACTCCGCATGACAAACCGAAGAAACCGGTGGAGGCAGAGTGGACAGAACCGGAATCAGAGGAGGAATCGAAACAAGAACGGGACCGAGAAAAGACGTATGGCAGGATTACGGTACGCTATGAGCGGGAATTTTCCGGCAGCACAGAGGGGCGAGTCCGTCAGAAGGACAGGACAAGTCTCAGCCCCCCGGAGACTGGCGATACCCGGAGACCGGAAATAGCGGCATTTGGTCTGTTTATCGGATTCCTTGGTCTTTGGTATCTGCATATAAAGAAGGAGGAAAATGAGAGAAAAGAAGAACGTAAGGATAAAAAATGAGGGGAGCCGAATATTCCGGCTTCCTGTCAAAAAAATTTCCGGTTTTTTAGGAAGTGTGATGTTTCTGTCATGTCTGGCATTTCCGCTGCCTACGTTTGCAGAGAGAATGTCGCAGGATGAAACTATACTAGAGAAGGAAATATCATCGGAAGAGGAGGCACTATCAGCGGAGAAAATATCGCAGACGGAGGAAACGAAGTTGGAAGAAGAAAAAGCATTTGCAGAGGAAACACTTTTCACGGAAGAGGCAGCATCTGGAAATAAAAAATCAGAAGAAAAAGAGACTTTGATCTATGAAAGCCCCATATTTACGGATGGAGGTGAGGCATTCATACCGGAAGAGACAAGGATCGAGGGGGAAAAGGAATACCGGTTGGTATCAAAACGAATCAGAAATGCGAAAAAAACCGGAGAAATAACATATGCCCAGGTGACAATTCCCTATGACCTGGAAGGTGATGATACGGTGCCGGAGACGGCAGACGTTCCGCTTATCGATGAGGAGTCCGGCACAGAGTTTGAGCGGGAACTTTCTCTTGTAGATGTGGAAGAGACGTCGAGAAGCTGGTCGGATACCTTTTCCTTTTCTGTGACGGTATCTGGATACGGGGCAGATTCGTTCTATTTGGGAGATATGGAGATTCCTGGCGATGCAGATCTTGCTGATTATGGAGAAAAACTTTTAGAACTTGCAGGGTTGTCCCGGGTATATTATCGGGTGGACCGGGTGGAATGGGACGGAGAACCTTATATGGATGGGGAGGTGATGTTCAGAAATGCGACTGCAGGCGGAAGTAAGCTGATTCGAAATGTAAAAGCAAAATATGGAGGTCAGATCCGAACACCGGATCTGAAAGGAAAACAGTATATTGGAATTTATGAGGAAGTTCTTCCAGAAACGGAAAATAAGACAGAAAACGCACCCGAGACAGAGATCGTAAGTCGGGCAGAAGAAGAAACGGATCCCTCAGATCTTTTGAGAACCAGTCTGGCGGAGCGGATCATAGAATGGCTGGAGAGCCATGTCACAACGATAACGGTCAGTATCGGGATCCTGTTCTTTTTAGCAGCGGGAATCTGGTTATTCGTGAAGACAGGAAAAAAGCCAGGGCGTCAGTCACCCTAGCTTTTCCTGCCAGTCTTTTTCCTTAAATCCGGTGAGAACAAAGGAATCGCCGATAACTAACGGACGCTTTACAAGCATTCCGTCTGTTGCGAGCAAGGCAATCTGCTCTTCTTCGTTCATTGTCGGGAGTTTATCCTTCAATCCCATGGATTTATAGATAAGTCCGCTGGTGTTAAAGAATTTTTTTAACGGAAGTCCGCTCTTTTTATACCATTCTGTCAGTTCCTCCGCAGTGGGATTGTTCTCCTTGATGTGGCGGCTGGTATAGGATACATGATGCTCATCAAGCCAGCGCTTTGCTTTCTGACAGGTAGAACAGGGTGGATACTCTAGAAAAAGAATACTCATAGTGAAAAACACCTCCATGGGCTTAGTATAATGGATTTTTGCGGAGAATACAATGAGAAGGAAAAGAATTGAAGGGAGATTGCTGTGGTTCCCAGGATAGGACTGACGGGAAGAAGACATTCTGTAGAGTATGTGTTAATGTCGGGAAGTTCTAAAGAAACGGCAATCGCAGGGCATAGAAGAAAAACATGGATATATTGATTTTCCTCTCAGAATTCATGGTTCCGCTCACGGTATTTTATATCGTTGGTTCCGGAATCCTCGCAAAACGGCCGGTATTCGACGATTTCCTGGATGGTGCAAAAGAAGGAATGCGGACAGTGGCGGATGTACTTCCAACCTTGATCGGACTGATGACTGCGGTGGGAGTATTGAGAGCTTCCGGGATTCTGGAGGTATTATCAGAGCTTCTGAAATTCCCAGCTGCACTCTGCCATATCCCGGTTCCGGTAATTCCGATCATCCTGGTGAGGATCATATCCAGTTCCGCGGCTGTCGGTCTGATCCTTGATATTTTTAAAGAATACGGTCCAGATTCCTTGGTGGGAAATATGGTCTCGATCATGATGGGGTGTACGGAGACAGTATTTTACACCATGAGTGTATATTTTATGTCTGCCCATATCCGAAAGACCCGTTGGACACTGCCGGGAGCTCTAGTCGCGACGGCGGCCGGGATAGCTGCAAGTATCTTTCTGGCGGATTTATTGTAAGACCGCCAGAATGCCAGGCAAAAAGCCAGGCGTTCTCAGCGGCGGAACAGCAGCAGAACAGCAACGGGGACATAGCAGGAGAAGAGGCTGTAAGTCTTGAAATTTCCCGGAAAAAGGTCGGAAACACTTGGAAATCAGTTGTGCCGTCAGTTGGAATCGGTTATAATAAAACCCATAAAAGACAAAAGATCCGGGCTGCCAGAAGAGATCAGACAGCCCAGGGAGAAAGAGGATTCCGCTGTTGGACGATTATAAGGAACTGAATGAGATCCTGGTGAGATTATTCCGCAGCATCATGGATGTTGAGGAGAAAGCGATCATTACCCGGGAATTCCAGGATATAACAAATAACGATATGCATGTGATCGAGGCCATCGGCATAGGAACACCGAAAAATATGTCCTCGATCGCGAAAAAGCTTTCCGTCACGGTGGGAACCCTGACGATCGCAATGAACAGCCTGGTTAAAAAAGGCTATGTGAAGAGAGAACGCGGTGAGGAAGACCGCCGGGTCGTATATATTTCGCTTTCAGATAAGGGCAAGAAGGCGTTTGTTCATCATGCAAGATTCCACAAAGAGATGATCACATCCATCATGGATGAATTTGATGATGATGAGAAGAAGATCTTGATCCGGGGTCTCACGAAACTGGATAATTGGTTTAAGAATAAGGAAGAAGAGAATAAAAAGAATCGAGAGTAGAAACGATAGACTACCAGCTCTTGATAAGATGTGTAAAAGGCAGATGTTCTTTAAAAGGATGTCTGCCTTTTTGAGTATGCGCGCCATGGGCGCACTCTAACGGTGAAGGTTCCGAACACGCCCAGATAGTGGGAAAGGCAGCATGGGAAGACTTACAGGCATACTCCTGGGAGTACCTGCCACTCATCAATGCCGGACATTATATCGCAAACTATGCATGGAACGCTGATGTTGAAGGCTTAAATGATTACAGCGGTCTGTATTTCTGGAACGCGGGAATTAAGGAAAAATAAAGGGATTCAAGGAGGAGTCCCCCGGAACAGTTACCGGGACTCCTCCATTTTATTTACGCGAACAACGAGCCAAAGTCTGCGCATGCGCGAGACCTTGGCGACTGTCACGATAACAAAGGGAAACTCGCGAAGCGTGTTTTCACTTGTTCAGACGGGTGTGAGTAAGTAAGCGACCAGACATCATGAGGAGGACAACGATATGAAAAGAAAAACAATCAAATATATCGCTGCCGCTATGGCGGCGAGTATGGCATTGACTGCGTGTGGTGGTTCAACAACTTCGTCCGACAGCGGGACAACAACAGCCGCTGCGGAATCCGCATCTGCCGGGAGCGCAGGAGTGGGGACAACAACTGCAGCAGCCGAAACGGACAGCGCTACGATCTCTGTCGCGGATCCGAATGCATCCTATAAGGATACCTTAAATATTGCAGTTGCCCAGCAGGCACCGTCTCTGGATCTTCATAAAAACTCAAGCCTGATCGCCCGTCAGATGATGGACGGAACATGCTGGGAGAAGCTTGTCACACTGAACGCCAATGGTGAAGCGGTTCCGGAGCTCTGTGAATCCTATGAGGTCAGTGAAGATGCGAAGACGATCACATTCATATTGAGAAAAGGTGTCAAGTTCCATGATGGAAGTGAAATGACCGCGGACGATGTGGAGCGGATCTCAGGTCTTGACGGTGTCACCGTTTATTCCACACAGCAGGGAACCATTGCGCCGATCATCAACCATAAAGAAGGCCTGTGTGCGAACAAATGGTTCCGTCAGGCAGTCAGCTATGCCATTGACTATGAGGAAGTCATGGCAGCTACATACGGAACAAACGGTTATGTGACCGACTCCTGTTATATGGATGAGGCACAGCCATTCTGGTATACAGATGCAGGTTCAGAGGAATACAACGTCCATGATCCTGAAAAGGCAAAGGAGATTCTGAAGGAAAACGGATATGACGGAACTCCGTTGAAGCTGACAGCAGCTACTTTGAACAAGATGGATTACATGGCAGTCGCAATGCAGGCGGAACTTGAGGAGGTCGGAATTCCGGTAGAATTAAATATCGTTGACTGGCCGACACTTCAGGCACAGAGCACAGATCCGACAGCCTATGACATGTATATCTGCACATTTTCACAAGTTCCGATTCCGTCCTTAAAGCTTTATTTTGGACCGAATTACGCGGGCTGGAACGATGATGAGACCCTGCAGAGTCTTTTAAATGACATGAATACCTCCACAAATATGGATGACGCGAAGGCGGCCTGGGAGAAAGTTCAGGAGTATTCCTGGGATTATCTGGCAGTCATCTACTTTGGTCATTATATTGCGAATTATGCATGGAATGATCATGTGAAAGGATTAAATAATTACAGCGGACTCTATTTCTGGAATGCGGGGTACGTAGAGTAGATCAGCACAAAGATCCGGATAAAAATACCTGGCAGAGATGGATCACTTCACTCTGACCAGGTATTTTTGTGTCTGTAACTGGATGTGTATAAAGATTGGCGCCACTGTAAACAGCGGCGCCGGAAAGCTTTTGATTATTCAATATAGGCAACTTTTCCGATCCGCTCTTTCGGCTGGATCTCAGTATCCGGATCAGGATAGCCTAAAGCAGCCATCCCATAGACTACATGATCGGCCGGAACACCAAAATCATTTAAGATGTCACGGATCGCCGGAGTATCGCAGATATTTTGGAGCTGGTTGATCCATACGGAACCGACACCGTAGGAGTGGGCAGCCAGAAAAATGTTTTCAAGGGCGCAGGCATCATCCTCTTTTCCCCAGATGCTGTCACGGAGGTTCGAGGGCATGATGATTGCTGTTGGGCAGTACATGTTGTAGCCGGGGCGGTCTAAGGTCGTCCCGATCGCGTCTGCCAGCCGCCTGATCGCTGTTTTATTTGTGATAACTGTAAACTTCCAGGTCTGCTTTCCACAGCCGCTCGGCGCATGGAGCGCAGCCTGCACCAGATCATCCAGAATCTCTCTGGACACAGGTGCATCAGTGAATTTCCGGATGCTTCTTCTTGTCAGTATGTTGTTCATGATCTCATTCATTGAAAAGTCCTCCTGTTATGTTTGATTTATGTAATATGTTGTAACTGTTCAGTAGGTCTGCGCACTTGCTGCGCTGACCGTAAGAAAACATAGGCTGGAGGGCAAAAATCCTATCAGCGAAGCTGATATGGAATGGATTTTTGCGTGTAACTATGAAGGTACTGAATAGTTACAATATGTTTTGCAACAGGTTGCCCGGGTGCAGCTATTCATGGATGATCCGATATACTTTCTGTGGTCTTCCCTTTGTTCCTTTTTGACGATGGTATAAGAGGGCGGCCATATGATAACGCACCATGTTATCCAACATTCGATTGGCGCTTCGAAGTGTGATATGGAGAATATCAGCCAGATCCTGGGAAGTAAAATCCGTATCGCCTAATATTTCCTTAGCTTTTAAAATTTTCTGAATGGTCAGGGTAGATAACCCTGTTTCTTCGGCCAGATTCAAAATCTGAGGGGAAACGTCACTTGAAAAAGCTACCAGCTTTCCATCTCCAAACAGACCGATCTTGTTTTTCTTTACGTTGATCAGATAACTGTTATAATCCACTGTATTTATAGATTCTTTTAATGCATACAGGCTGTTGGAAATGGCATCCTGAAGACTTTCTCCTAATCCGTATCCGATACTGACGCGAAAATCACATTTTTCTTCGAGATACGTTTTCAACGTGCAGGTCTGAAAGTCACAGGTAAGCTTCTCCACAGAGTGGTGATTCGTAAACACCTGAATAAAATCATCCTGATCTTCCTGCAGAAAGTCACAGAGATATTTTTTACTGTATGACATCAGGCACTTCCGGATTTTCTGCCTGTTTTCTTCTGTATTTGGATAAGGCTTGATATCGATCACCGCAGGGCGGTTTTTCTTCAGATTCTGGATCGTAATGTCATGCATCAGAAGCTCGCTGCTCTTTAAAATATCGTCCTGATTACAGTTGACAAAGCGGCAATTTACACCGGCCTTTAAAAGGTCAGGTACGATCAGGCTTCGTCTGGACAGCGTGTATTTGACGGTTCCGCTCTTCCAGAGTTCAATGTGCTTATTTCGCTTCGTCTCAAGAGAATCCCAGATTTCATTGGGCGGTACCTGACTTATAAACTCCTGATTCTTTTCAAACCAGTCCTCAAATTTTCCCTGCCTCATTTTTTCAATCAGACTTTTTGCATTATCCGGACACATAACATCACAGAAATCAAAGTATCCATACTGCAGTGTAAAATCCTGATATTCGAAAATGACTCTGGTAATTTCGCGGTAGAAATTACTGATACCACATTCAATGTTCCGCATTGGTTTGTGCTTTGGATAGGCTTTCTGAATGATCCGCATCGGGGCGGTTCCTCCGGCCAGAATTCCATCGTACTGTTCGGAGATCTGACGATATAGATCCACAACATGTTCATATGTATAATACACATAAACATCAATAATATCTGCGAGGTCAAGTTCCTTGAGCTCTTTTTTATAAAAAGATTCCAGATATGACGTTGATAGTAACGCTATTTTCATTTTTTTAGTCCTTTCGCTTTCAACGATTCCTGTTTTGTCAAGTTATATATTTAAAGCGCTTGTACAAATAGTTACGGTTCACCATAACCTCTTGATCCCCATAAAAATCCGAAACATATACTGGTAACAGTTTATCATAGCCATTTTAAAAAGTCCAATCTAAGAATTGCCATCCCCCGGTTTATTTTTACGCTGAAAATTGAAGCTTGAATCCGGCGTATAATTATTAAAAGCTATTTTGGGACATTTATTGTGTTTTTCGCTAAAAAACTATTGATTTTTATAATGATTTAGTATATAATCCCAATATACAGAGACGTCTTTTAATAGCCACAAATATTAATTATTCATTTTGCACAGGAGGAAGACAAATGCAGCTTTTATCTATCGCCATTACATTGGTTGTAGTGGTTCTTGTATCTGCCATGATACTCAAAAAGTACAAACCGCATGCAATTCTTTTGGGGGGCGGTATCGTTTTATTACTTAGTGCTCAGTTTCTTGGAATCAACAACATCATAACTGATGTAGAGAAGAGTACAGGTTTCTGGTTATTTGATGTTTTTGAATTGATGCGTACAACGCTGCAAAAGGATGCGGGAGCTACCGGAATGGTCATCATGGCTGCCGGAGCCTATGCAATGTTCATGAACCATGTAGGCGCGAGTGATGTTATGGTAAAGATCTGTACGAAGCCGCTGAAACACCTTGGTTCTCCGTATATTGTCCTTGCATTGACTTACACAGTTGGACAGCTTCTTAATATTTTTGTTCCGAGTGCCGCTGGACTCAGTGTTTTGTTAATGGCTACCGTTTACCCGGTTCTGATCGCATTAGGTGTCAGCCACCTGTCAGCGGCTGCGGTTATTGCATCTGCTGCCTGTCTTGACCTCGGTCCGGCGTCTGGTGCCTCTAATATGGCTGCCGAGATGGCTGGTTTAGAGCCAATGACATACTTCATTAAGTATCAGGTACCGATCATGGCAGTTGTTATCCCGCTTGTAACGGTTACTCACTATCTGGTACAGAAGTATTTTGATAAAAAAGATGGATTTGTTGCCAATAAAAATGATGCATCCGCGCAGGAAGATGATACAACAGCAGCTGGCGTTCCGAAGTTCTACGCACTTTTACCGCTGTTCCCGCTGGTACTCCTGCTTTTATTCAATGAGCTTGTTATTACTTCTATTAAAATGAATGTCGTAACAGCTATGATGATGGGTGTCTGCCTTACCATTATCCTTGAGGTCATCAGAAAACCGAAGCATGCCTTTGAGTCCGTTAAAATTGTTGATGTTTTCTTTGGTGGAATGGGAAAACAGTTTGCTAACATCATTACACTGATCATGTCCGGTGAGATTTTCGCAGAAGGCCTGAAGCGCATGGGAATGATCGATCTGATCATTGAAGGCGCACAGAATATCGGATTTGGACCGATTCCGATGACGATCGTTATGGTTGCTATTATTATGATTTCTGCTATCATCATGGGTTCCGGAGCTGCACCGTTCTATGCATTTATCGCTCTGGCACCAACTGTTTCAGAATCCTTTGGCATTCACCCGGTCATCATGTGTCTGGCAATGCAGCTTGCAACAGGAATGGGACGAAACATGTCTCCGATTTCTTCCTGTATGGTTGCTACCGCAGGATGTACAGATGGAAAGGTTCTTTCTGTTGACCTTGTAAAACGTACTGTGATCCCTATGTTTGTAGGTGCTGTCGGTCTGATTTTGGGAGATGTCATCTTCTTCATGTAACACGCGGTTTTACATAATATAAATACAAACAATTTTTCTGAAAGGATATCGTGACGGATATGAAATATTTTGATTATGATGCGTACATCAAACAGTTAGAGGAGCTTGTTTCCATTGACAGTGGAAGCTTTGACCCGGAGGGTGTTGACAAAGTGGCAGAGGCAATGGCCCGCAAATACGAAGAGTTAGGACTTACAGTTACCAAAAAGCGTTTCGATGAGCGTGCCGGTTACTGTCTGGAAGTTAGAAACTATCCGGAGGAAGAGTCTATCGATATTTTAATGGTCGGCCACATGGATACAGTCTTCCCGAAGGGAACAGTTGCAAAAAGACCGTTTACCATGGACGAAAAGAAAGCCTATGGACCGGGTGTTGACGACATGAAGTCCGGACTTTTAAATATGTATTATGTTGTTAAGGAATTAGTAAAAGAGAACACAAAGCTTCATCTTTGCTTGGCTTTAAACTGTGATGAGGAGATCTCATCCCGTTACTCCAATCCGTGGATCAGCGAGCTGGCAAGACATGCGAAATGCGGACTGGTATTTGAACCGGCAAGAAGAAACGGTGCGATTGTCAGTGACCGAAAAGGCCTTGCTCGATATGTCATTGATTTTAAGGGAATTTATGCCCATGCAGGCGTAAATCCGCAGGATGGTGCAAGTGCGATCCATGAAATGGCTGAGTGGATCACCCGTCTGGTACCGTTAAATGATTACGAACATGGCACCAGCTTAAACGTTGGTATCGTAAAGGGTGGTATGGGAGCAAATACGCTGGCCGAGAATGCTCAGTGTGAAGTGGATATCCGCTTTACGAATATTGAGGCTTGCCATAAAATTGAAGCTGCGTTTGAAAATCTCAGAACCAACCCGATCATCAAAGGCGTTACCGCTACCGTGACAAGAGTAGGATTCCGTCCGCCTATGGCATCTACAGAACGTTCCAGAAGCATGTTGGAAATCATGCGTCAGGAAGGTGAAAAATGTGGCGTAGACGTGAAATGGGTAACAACCGGTGGTGGATCCGACGGTAACTTCATGGCATTTGAAGGCTGCTCCGTTATGGATGCAGTTGGTCCGGTCGGTGACGGTGCCCACGGAGATAAGGAATTTATCTGGCTTGAAACCATCAAACCGAGAACAGAAATGGTTTACCGTACGCTTGTGAAGCTGGAAGAAAAAGGATATTTCGCTTAAGTTTTAGAACATCCAATTAAAAAGAACGTGTAAATAAAGTGTGTAAGTTGAGGCAAAAACTTACACACTTTATTTTTTTCTTACAGGCTATTTCTGTCGGAGCCATAATGTAAAGTATTTCCGCGTCACAGAAAACGGCACAGGACCGAGATCGAGAAGAAACTTATGGAATTCCTTCGCGGAAAATCGGTTCCCCAGCGTTTTTTCTGCTTCCTCCCGCATCTCCATGATCTCCACATACCCGCCGGCATACTCCGGATAATTTGCCGGATTGTCGATCATGGTCTGCCAGAGTTCCTCCACCAGCGCGTCATCCGCGTCAAAGCAGGTGCGGACAAAGGCGGCAGCCCGGTCTTTTGCCCAGCCGTCATAATTGATCCCGATATCTAAAAGTGAGTGAAAACAGAGAGAAAAGGACCGCATGGCGGCCTGATAAGCGCTGGTTTCTGCAGAAAGACCGTTATCATAGAAGTAGGATAACTGTTCCACATAAGTTGCCCACCCCTCGTTTGCCCCGGAACAGGTGAGCAGGGCCGCCAGGGGATTTCTCGTATGTTCCCGGAAGTAAACAGTCTGATAAAGATGCCCGGGAAAACCTTCATGGGCAAGCGTGGGATACAGTTCGTCATCTGCGCTGGTGCTGCCATTGTTGATATAGATCACATTCCGGGTGGGATCGTCAAGGGGTGCGGTAAGATAAAACGCCGGACTTAACGTAGATTCCAGCTGAGTGGGAACGTACCGGATCTCATATTTTTTTGAGGCTTCGGAAAGAGCCGGGAAGTCTCCGGACATCTGTGCCTGCAGATCAGCCAGGAGCGCAGGTGGATCTGTAAGGCGAAAAGAAAGATCAGGATCTGCTTTTTTCGAGAGCGAAGAAATCGTTTCCAGATCTTTTTGCATCCGGTCAGATAGAGCTGCCTTTAATTCTTCTATATTATAAGAAAGCCCGGCACCGGATCGTAGAAGATATTCATAATACCGTCTGCCATTCCGGAATCCACAGAGCCCACCTTCATTGATACCGCGTCCCTTTAATCCGGAGAGCCCATCGATCAGATGGCGGTAAGCGGGAAGAAACGAGTTCTTTATGACCGAAAGATGGCGGGAGCGGAAATTGTTTTTCTGCTGTTCTGACAGGGAAATATCTGTGGAAAGAGAATTTAACCGTGTCTCAAAGGTTTCCGTGAGAAAATTGTTCACCGGATCTATGAGATAACTCTGACAGGATTCCAGGATCCGTTCGATTGAGACGTCAGATGGTCCGAGGCCGGCAGCCGCCTTCTGCTCTTCAAAGTAGAGGATATCCCTATAATAGGAATCAAGCTGGGAAAGCAGAGTGAGATAATCTTCCACATCCTGAAGCGAGTGAAAAGAATACTCCGCCAGCAGGATCGGAAGCTGTGCCTGGATCCCGATGGTGGGAGCGAGAGGCTGATTATAAAGTTCTAAACCTTCTGCCATCAGACCGGTCTCAATTCTCTCGGAAAGGGAGTCATAGAGGATCTGCTGGTCATCGGACAGCATATAGGGATCAAACTCAGAGAGCTTTTCTTTCAGGTCATGAATCTCATGGCTGTTTTTTATGAGCTCCGACAGACGGTATGTACCGAGAGCAGCATTTTCAGCATCAATTCCATAATTTTCCGGGTGCAGAAGCGTATAGTGAAGATCGAGAGTGCCGGAAGACGCCATCTCTTTTCGAAACAGTTCCGTGCAGAAGGCGTCAAAATCTGCCTGAAGCTTTAGCACCTCTTTGGAATGACCGGATCGGGTAGAGGAAAGAGCATCAGAAGAATAAAATTCCCCGGTCTCCGGGGAAAGGGACCGGGAGATCCGGTCATTCTGGCAGGCAGTAATGAAAACAGCCAAAACTAAAGCGGCAACAGCAAGGCGGAATGTTTTAAAAGCCATAGATCTTCGGACCTCCGAAAAATATTGGCTGACCAGGCGCGGAAGAAACAGCCATTTGGTTCAATATATGCTTTGCCGGTAAAAACAGAACTATACAGCGATAAAAAATGACTGACCGGTGGAGGTGCCGGGACTTATTGTTGAGAAAGAGAAAAGGGCTTATTGTTATGCTTGTGATTTGTCCAGAAAATCATGGATGATTTTCAGATAAAACGCTTTACGCCCAAACATGGCCGTATGAGTTGCCCCTTTTACCAAAACTAATTGCGCATGTGGAATCAACCGGGCCATCAGGCGGGAGTGGGAGATCTTCACCAGATCTCTCGTTCCGGCGATTAGGAGAACCGGCGCCTGGATCTTTTCAAGCTGCTTGTGGGACATCATGGGAGAATTGCAGAGCAGGGAGGCGAGCTGCTGATGACGGAAAAGAGGCGGAAAAATATGCTTCCGGACAAAATCATTTCCATTTCTATGCTGAAAAAATTCCGCTGCCGCTCTCAGGCAGTAATATTTCCCCACACAGAAAGCCCGGACAGGAAGAATCAGCCCGACCGGTGAGACATTCCCGCTGATGGCAATCACGGCACGAGTCCGATCCGGAAACAGGGATGCGAATTCCAAGGCGATATTTGCCCCATCGCTGAATCCAAAAAGAATACAGGACGGGATATGAAGGATATCCAGAAGCGCTGCCGCGTCCCTCGCCATATCTGTGGTAGTGAACTCTGATTCCGCGTATTCCGGCTTGATCCGTGAGCGCCCGTGGGCGCGGCTGTCCATGAGAATGACACGGTATTTCATGGACAGCTTTTTTTCGTAATAATCAAAGATCAGGTGCGTCTCCGCGTTTCCGTGCAGCATTAAGATGGGAGTGCCGTGCCCGCTTTCCCTATAATAGATCCACACCTGAGACGTATCCGCCATTCCCTGACGGCAGATCATTTTTTCCATTTGTGCAGCTCTCCTTTTAGAAACGTCAGAATGTAACCGCGGATCCCGTGGGGATTCTGGATCTCGACAGCAGCGTAGAGCATGCTTGGCGTCGGATATTTCGGAAGATATGCGTAATAGGACGGAACCCATTCGGTGGGACTGTACTTTTCTTTCGCGCGGTAAAGATCCCGGAATCCATAGCAGGCATTTAAGTGGTCATAGATAAACTGCAGAAGACGTTCCATCGGATTTTTGCTCTCGGCACTTAATCCTGCCAGAGGGGCAACACCGAGGCTGCCGTAGCCGATGCCTTCTTCCTTGAATACCTGAAATGCCTCGTATATGATCGTCTCCATGACTCCGCTGGGCGCGTCTTTCCCATGTCTCGTCACATCTGCCATGTAGCCGTTTTTTCCAAGAAATGGAATAAAGACGATAAAGGCAACCATTTTTCCATCAGAATTTAATGCGTAGAAATAACGCTTATCCATCGGATCCTCAAGTCCTACGGTACCCATGGTGAACCGGAGCATGCCACTCTTCTTGCCATCCAGCCATTCATCGGTGATCCGGTCGAATTCCCGGTCAAGAGCCGGATCGCGTTTCTCAAGGACCTTGTATTCATGGACGGTGACACCGGCTTTCGTGGCATGGTTGATGTTCATTCGCATTTTCGCGCCCTTTTTGCCGCTGATCTCGTAATCGGCGAGTTTAAAACGCGCCTCCTCACCGCTCTTTACGAGACCAAAACCCTGTTTTTCATATTCAGACAGGTAGTAGTCCGTCAGACCGAGAAAGAAAATATTGTGGGCGCTGTTCTGGCAGAACGCCTTGAACTCCGCCAGAAGTGCCGGAAAATCCTCATCTTTGCAGACGGGATCCCCGTTTACAACGATGGTATCGCCAATCGTGCCATAAGGGAGTACCCCATCGACAGAATGTCCGAAATACAGACATTTGTCATCTTCCAGAGCCAGGTAGGAACATGGATTCTGGCTGTACAGGTTTAAAAGCGTTCTGGCATGCTGGATCTCCTGGGCTCCGTGAGCCTGTTTCTGAAGCCATGGGCGCAGCGCGCAGAGGACCGCAGCGAGGATGCAGCCCCAGCTGAACCAGAAAAGGACAAATTCTGTTCCATGACGGTCTGCCATGGAAGTGGGGAGATCGCCCATTCCGAAGATCATGCCGATGCCCTGGGCGAAGCTTTCCATAAAGGAGACGGAAGCTCCGTCCGTGGCTCCGATCCGCATATAGTGCCAGGTGATCCCTACATTGATCAGGACACCTGCAATGGCAAGAAAGGCGAGTGTTACGGTCTGCTTCCGGTTTTCGCGCCCGGCCGGGATACAAAAATCCTTCCGCAGGGCAAAAAACAGAAGGAACAGAATGAGGTCAAAGATCATGATCCCGTTGTGCAGCGGATGTCCCATCCCGATGAGACCGCGCAGGAAATTCAGGATAAAGATCCCCATTGCGATCATCCAGGCATTCCGCTTTCTCTTCCATAACTGCAGGGACAGGACGAAAAGAACAACGGAAAAGGCGCGCTGAACCATCCGACCCATCTCAAAGGATGCCTGCATGGACTGGGAGATCCTTGAAAATGGGAAAAATGTCAGCAGGAACAGAAAGAAGGAAAATACAGCGAGCAGAACGATTGAAATGTTCTCCAGACGAATCCGGAGCTGCCGCTTTTTATTCAGTCTTTTTTGTAATTCATTCATAAGTCATTCCTCCGAAGCAAAGATCATGATGTTTTATGGTAACACAAAGTGTAGTCTTTTTTGTGCGAAAAATCAATCAAAGTAAGTAAAGTTATCGGATGAAATTTTGAGGAAAAACCGTGTTTTGGAAAAAATGAAAACTCCATTTGGAAAGCTGTAAAAATCGTGATTTTTGAAGGCAGAAATAAAATGACAGACCGGAAACAGCGTGATATAATGAGCGCAAAAGAGCCAGAAAGCTGTCTGCAGATCCATGGCGAACGGCGAATGCTGATCACGATGCCTGCGGACTGTAATATAATGAACTCAAAAGAAAAACTAGGAACACCTAAATTCTAAAGAAAACGAGGCAAAAGGATGAAAAAACGTATTTTGGCAGGATTCATGTCATTGCTGTTGGCTGGAAGTATGATGACATCGAATGTATTGACGTATGCAGCGGAAACAGGAAAAATACAGATGGAGGACCACGCGTACGAAAAGGGCGGAACGGAGTTGGTCAGAGAGGCCCAGACCGTGACAGCCAGTAATGCGGACGAGAAGTTGGAAAGCGTTACAGATGAAGAGGAAGTCAAAATACCAGGCAATCATGGTGACTATATAACGCCGGAGCAATTTCAGAAGGTGAGTCAGTCACTCCTGGAGACGAAGTTACTGCAGGTGGAAACTGCACTGAAAAACACAAAAGGAGAGTTCCCGATCAATGATGTGAAACTGTACCGGCAAAAAGGTAAAGACTGGGGTGAACTTGAGGAAGATGAGACGATCTCATTAGATGATAAGTTCCGTGTTGTTTATATCTTTAATCAGGGAGAGTCAGAGCCAATTTCCGTAAACTGGCCGGAAGAGGCGGGTGAACCTGAAGGAATCAAAATAAATAAGGGAGAAACCTATACACTTCCGGATTTGGGCAAAGTGATTTCAAAGATTTATCTTACGGGAAACTATGAAATAAAAGTCATTGCGAAAGATGGAGAGAATAAAAATCATGAGCTGGGAACTGTTACGGTAAAAAATGACGGAACGGTGGAATTCCTTGTCACGTATGAAGGCAAGGGCGTGGAATTTTATGATGTGACGGTTTCTATCGGGTTTACATTAGATAAAAACCAACTGGAAAAAGAGGACAGGCTTGTTTTCGAGATCCCGTTTGGAACAAAACGTTATGATCTTCCGATCCAGGAGAATAAACCGGTTGCGGTTGTAAAGAAAACGGCATCAGATGCTGTCTCCGAAAACAATGAAATCGAATGGTCGATCACGATAGAAAATCTGGGTGTATCGAACAAGGGATTCCTTTTGACTGACTACATTCACGACAATCATAAATATATCGATGGTTCCATCCAATGCGTCATGTCGCCGAGTAATGCTACGTGTACGTGGAGAATGACTGCGTCGGATGCGGATAAAAAACTGGAATTTGAAATTGACAATAAAACTCCGGGTACAACACTTAAGTTTACCTATAAAACGATCGTAAATGTATTTGGTGCGGTGCAGTACTGGTCGAAGGAAGAACAGAACATCAGAATCCCGGTGAATAATACAGCGATCCTTACGGATCAAGATACCAAGGAAGAGATCGGCAGAGCTACCGCCGGGAAGGAAATAGAAAAACACGTAAAACCATGGCTCACAAAAACGGTGGAGTGATCAATGAGAACGGGGTGATCAACTGGACGATCACAGTCAACGACAATGGGTATAATATCAACGATGTGATCCTGTATGATCATTTTGATTATGCGATCATGGACTTAGTTCAGAACAGTGTGGAGATTGATCATGTTCCGGCAGACCCTCAAAAAGTTCAGATATCGCAGAATCCTAAGGAAGAGAGATATTGCTGGAAGTATGAACTGGGGAACATGGCAGGAAATGAAACCCATACCATTACATATCAGACACAGATCAAGGATTTTGAAGAGTGGAAAAAGCAGAATCACGATAAGGTAACAAATAAAGCATGGATCAGTTATAAGTATTACGATCCATACGATGGTGGTACAGATGGGCAGCCGACAGACCATACAGGGCCAACGGTGGAGAAAAATGCAGAGATCCAGCAGAAAGCCGCGATCGATAAGAGAGCTTTAGGGATTAACCGGGTTACCCAGGTTGTTGAATGGGAGGTTACGGTTAACAAGTATAAAGCGGACATGGGAGATGTCATTGTTGAAGATCACGTGAAGGAAGGACAGGTATTTTATAAAATTGGTGAGGCAACATTAACTGCCAGCGGCAGCAATGCAACAGAAACCCTGGATCTGAGTGATAAATATTCTGTATGTTCAAGCTCAAATGCAAATGCAGGCAGAGAGATCGTCACGATCGATTTTGGAGATCTTCTGCGGGGCAAAAGCGCAACCTTCAAATTCTATACGAGGTTTACGGATCCGCAATTTGTGGATGGATGGGCCGGAAATGGTGATAAATGGCTTTTTAATAATGTCTATCTGACACGGGATGGAATACAGGGAAAAATACCGGCAGGTGCAGTGCAGTGGTATAGCAGCAAGGTGATCCAAAAAGATATCGAATATCCATACGATTATAAAACACATTATATCGGCTATAAAATAACCTTTAACCAAAACAAGATGGGAATGGAAGATATTCGGATCAATGACGATATGAGTGAAGGTCATCTGGAATTGGTGGAAGATGAGGATCATCCGATCACATTAGAGAGTCAGACAAAACAGGAAGATGAGCCGATTACACTCTCGAAGGATCCGAATCAGCCGAATTATTATGAGTATGATAAAAAAAGCGGAAAGCTGATCATTCATATCAGTGATATTAAGGCAACTGCCAGCGATGCAGTGAAAACCAAGGTTGTCCATTATACGGCCAAAGTGGCAGATGGAGATGCATATAAAGCCAGCAATGGTACTACTACGATTACGAATAAGGCAAAACTGACTACAAAAGAGAATCCGGCAGGAACGGAGACAACGAGCAGCACTACGTTTAAAAACAATATTATCACGAAAAAGCACGGAACTTTGGATGAGAAAACAGGCTGTGTAACTTATACCGTGGCATTTAATGCCGCTGAACAGCCGCTGGCAAAGGAACTCCAGATCGTGGACCTTCTGGGATCGGGACTGTTGTTTATGGATGATTCCGTAGAAATGTATAAAGGAATTGTACAGTCGGATGGAACCGTTTTGAAAGACGGAAATCAGCCGTATCATGATTATTCCTATGAAATTACGGCGGAAGAGAACAACAAATCCAAACTTACAGTGACACTTCCGAATGGAGGAAATGCAGCGTATGTCCTTGAATATAAGGTGCAGATCTGTGATACAGAGGGAGAACTGACGAACTCCGTAAGTCTGAAAGGATATTCGGAAGACAAGAGCTTTAATTCCGAAAGCAGTCTTATCATTGAGGGGACTGCAAGCGGTTATGTGAGGAACTCTGTTTTTGTAAAAGTTTATAAAGAAGACGCAGAGGATCAAACACCTTTAGAGGGAGCCAGGTTCACGATCTGCAAGCCGGATGGATTTGTCATTCAGGAGATCATTTCGAATGCACGCGGAATTGCAATGTATAGCGGGAAAAAACTGGTACCGAACGAAATGTATATTCTCAAGGAAGTGGAAGCTCCGGAAGGCTACAAACTGGCTCCGAAAGAATACCCCTTTACAGCAGAAAGTGGTTTAGATCATGCGTTTACAATAACGATCCCGAACGAAAAGATCAAAAAAGGGACTCTTACGATCAAAAAGGTCCTGAATGGAATCGGATTCGATGAAGGAAAGGATAAGATCACTTTTGCTGTGAAGAAAGAAGACGGAACTACAGTTCAGACGATCCGGCTTTCCGCATTCTCAGCGTCCGATGCGGACCATGATTATACAACAGACCAATTCGAAAGTTCCGGGGCAGACAATACCTATGCTTATAAGCTCACAGAACTTCCGGGTAAATATTATATTGAAGAGACGGGAACAGATCAGCTGGATGGATATGATAAAACGAAGGTAAATCATGCGGTCAAGGCGACGGATTCCAACGGAGTACGGATCACTGACGAAAAGGCACATGAGGGAGTGAAAACGGAGCTGTTCGAATTAAAGGAAAACGGAACCGCAGAGGCAGCGTTCGAGAATACCTATGAAAAACTCGGCAGTCTGGTTATCACAAAGACGATCAGCGGCGATGTCGCAAAGGAAGAGGCTGCAAAGACGCTGAAATTTAAAGTGACGGATCAGGCAAGCGGTGCATCTTCGGAATACAGTCTGAGAGATTTCACCTACAATGAGACCACAAAAAAGTACGAATTGAAGCTTGCAAAGCCTGCAGGCGGATATCTTGTAGAGGAGACTGCGTATGAGCTTAACGGATGCCGAGCGGTTGTAACATATACACTGAACGGTGAGACAAAGACGGGAAGCAAAACAACGGTTGCTGTTCCGGCGGGGGGTATTGGAGAAGTAGATTTCGAAGACAACTATACGTCGATCGGTGACCTCCTGATCACAAAAACGATCAAAGGTGATGTGACAGGGACTGCGATCAATGAAGTCCTGAAATTCCGCGTGACGGACCATGCGGCAAATAAGTCGGAAGATTATACGCTGAAAGATTTCACTTTCAATAAGACCAGTCAGCGTTATGAACTGCTTTTAAAAGATAAAAAGGCAGGAAATTACACAGTTGAGGAGACTGCTTATGATCTCGATGGTCATACCGTCACGGTTGCTTATTCTGTCGACAGCGGACAGCTGACAGAAGGTTCCGGGACAGAGGCAGCGGTGACAAGAGGTACGGTGACAACGGTCAACTTTGAGGATACTTATGAGAAATTCGGCAGTCTTTTAATCACAAAGACCGTGAAGGGCAGTGTGACAAAAGAGAATGCAGAGGACTCAATCGTATTTGCAGTAAAGGACAATGCAACGGGTAAGTCGACCGATTACAAACTTTCCGACTTTACTTATGATGCGGAGCAGAAGATCTGGACCAAAGAACTTCCTCTTGCAAAAGGCGGTTATACCGTAACAGAAACGGTGGCAGACATCAGTGGATACAGACTTGCTTCTGTCACACACAAAGTCGGTGATGGAAAAGCGGAGAATGGTACGGAGTCAGAATTGAATGTGGAATCTGGAAAAACGGCGATTGTTGCCTATACGGATGATTACCGAAAGTCTTCTTCCGGAGGAAACGGCGGTGGAGGAAATAGCGGAGGCGGAAGTACAATCCCGACGAAACCGAGTGAGACGACAGCAGCGTCCCAGCCGGAGACAACGCAGACGGTACCGGAAACAACGGAGACGATTCCGGAGACGACCAAAGAGCCGACGCTTGAGGACATCATCAACCGTGGAAATGAGCTCGCAGCAATGCCGGATTCTCCGGAGAGAGATCGTATGGTCAGCGATTACTGTGATGAAGTGGAAGAGTTCTTAAGAAAGAATCCGAATGCACTTGTAGGGCAGCCGGAAGCTGTCCGGACGTTTGTTCTGGATGCGGTCAATGACAGAAAAGTCGGTCATAAACGGGTGGCACTCGCGAAGACCGGTGGATTTGCGGGAACTGCAATGGCTTACGGTGTCGGACTTCTTCTGCTGCTTGGCGGATGCGGGCTGGTAGTAGAAAAAAGAAAACATGACGGGTCAGACAAATAAAAGGCTATGAAACAAAACGAGACATTCAACAAACACGGAAAACCGGACAGACAGCGCAGAGATTCTCTCTCTGCGCTGCTTCGTCCAATAAGAAGAACCTTGGGAATACTCCTGATCTTTGCAGGAATCGGGATCATCGGAAGCTCTCTTATTTTGAACTTTATCCAGGTCACTTCAAAACGGAAAGCCATCGAGGAATTCCGGCAGGAGGCGGCAGCGGAACCTTCACAGATCACACCTGCCCAACCGGATCCAAATCCGGAGACAGCTGGATCCGCAGAGGAGAGCCAGGAACGCTTTTCCGGCAATATTATGGGAATCTTAAGGATCCCGTCTATCGATTCGGAGGAACCGGTGAAGGAAGGCGTTACGAGAAGCTCTCTCCATGCGGCGCTTGGACATGAGCCGGAGACGGCTTATCCTGGCGCAATGGGGAACTGCGTGATCGCAGGACACAGAAACTATACGTTCGGAACATACTTTAACCGATTAAACGAGGTAAAAATCGGCGACATGATCTATTTTGATACAAGGACAGAAACGTATGCATACCAGGTATCGGAGATCCAGGTGGTGGAGCCGGATGACCTGGAGATCTTAGATGACCGGGGATGCGAACAGCTCACACTTTACACCTGCACTCCACTCTATATTGCGACACATCGCCTTGTGGTGATTGCGGACCGGATTTTGGAGTGATTTTGGTATAACATTCGGTACAACTTTCCCTTCCACGGCTTGACAAACAAACGGGAACAGGATAGACTAAAGGCATCATATGGAAAAAGCTTGGAAGGGAAGAGTATGCCGAAAGGAAGCTTTCAGAGACCCCGGTTGGTGTGAAAGGGGAGCAAAGAGGCGGCAGAAGATGGTCCCGGAGCTGTGCAGGTGAAAGCGGAAACCGTGTTAGCCTGTGCCGGAAGCGCCCGTTAGCGTGTCAGGCTGTTTTTGACAGCCGGTGAGGGCGATGACCGTGAGGCACCGCCGAATTTAAAGTGGTAACACGGGGAGACTCGTCTTTAATAATTAAAGACGGGCTTTTTTTATTTGACAGGAAACTCCGAAGGAACGTCCTGTTAAACAAAAGGCACGAATGTGCCCAAAGCGCACACTTGCGCGAGGAGGCAGGTTGCCGTAAACGGCCGCGCGAGAGCTCTGAAAGTGCCAAAATCCATTTGTATAGATGCACCAGCACAAAACACCGGCAGGAGAAGAGCCGTAAAAAGAGATAAAAAAACAGGAGGAATCAATCCATGTGTACAAACTGTAAGAAACCATACTACATTTCCACAGCGATCGCCTATACATCCGGCAAACCGCATATCGGAAACACTTATGAGATCGTATTAGCAGATGCGATCGCGCGCTACAAGAGAGAACAGGGCTATGACGTTTACTTCCAGACAGGAACCGACGAGCACGGCCAGAAGATCGAGTTAAAGGCTGCGGACGCAGGCGTGACTCCGAAGGAGTTCGTTGATGGCGTCGCAGGACAGATCAAGGAAATCTGGGATCTCATGAACACTTCCTATGATAAATTCATCCGTACCACAGATGATTACCATGAGAAACAGGTCCAGAAGATCTTCAAGAAATTATATGATCAGGGCGATATCTACAAAGGACATTATGAGGGACTTTACTGCACACCGTGTGAGTCCTTCTGGACTCCGTCCCAGGTCGTAGACGGAAAATGCCCGGACTGCGGACGTCCGGTACAGCCGGCAAAGGAAGAGGCATATTTCTTCCGCATGAGTAAATATGCTCCGAAGCT
>OGPP01000661.1_pt1 | contig 33007 bp, 44 predicted proteins | sample 1553021 | NCBI WGS metagenome assembly OGPP01 (sample SAMEA2580217, study PRJEB22360) | human gut metagenome | biome: human gut; feature: human-associated habitat; material: faeces | place: Denmark | collected 2008/2010
TCTTATTTCATCTGTCGGCTTTGTCTATAGAACGATTAAAGATTAGTATAAAAATACCAAAATAAGTTTATGGGACTGCTTTTGTTTCATTTATTTCATTTTTCTGAGGTTAATGGTAAGAAGTGTAATTGCCAGAATAAATGCCATTCCGTCTGCCACGGGGCCTGCCCACAGAACGCCCTCAACTCCCATGAATGTAGGAAGTATGAACATTGCGGGGATAAGGAAAAGTACCTGACGGGAAAGGCTGAGTATTGCCGAGAACGCAGGCTTGCCTATTGCCTGGAAGAATATGCCGCTTACCAGCTGGAAGCCGTTTATGCAGCAGAGCATAAGGAATGTGCGCATACATTTTACGGCAAACTCATTGTAAAGCTGCGACTCGCTTCCGAAGATGCTTACTACCGACATGGGAGCAAACTGGAAAAGCAGGAATGCGCATATGAGCACCGATTCTGCAATGATAAGGGTTATTTTCAGAGTTTTCTTTACTCTGTCGGTCTGACCGCTGCCGTAGTTGAAGCCGAATATGGGCTGTGCGCCTGTGGCAAGACCTATTACAACGGCTATCATTATCTGGTTGACCTTCATGGTGATACCCATGGTGGTCATGGGTATCTCGGCACCGTATATGCTCATTGCGCCGTACTTTACCAGTAGGTTGTTGGAAACTGCCATTACCAGCACTATGGACATCTGGGTGATAAAGCTTGAAACGCCCATGGAGCATATCTTTTCAATGGCTTTGAGACGGGGTCTGAGATATTCTTTTTTCAGCCTGATGTGACGGAGCTTAAATATGTAATACCAAACGCACATTGCGGCGTTTACGAACTGACCCAGGATAGTTGCTATGGCTGCGCCCTTGATGCCCCACTTGAACACGAAGATGAACAGGGGGTCGCAGATGAGGTTGATGACGCTTCCTGCCAGCAGGCCTGCCATGCTGAACTTGGGGCTGCCGTCTGCACGGATAACGCCTGAATAGCCAACGCTGATACATGAGAAGGGAAGACCGATGGCAATTATCCTGCCGTAGTCCAGCGCATAGGGGAGAGTTTCGGAGGTAGCTCCGAAAAGCATACAAAGTGGCTTTGTAAAGATAAGGTATATGGCTGCCAGTATCACGCCCACTATTACCAGAAAGACGGACGCTCCGCCAACGCCCTCTGCGGCGTGTTCGGGTTCGTTTGCACCCAGCTTCAGGCTCAGATATGCGGCTGCACCGTCGCCAAGCATAAGGGCAAGCGCCAGTGCAATGACGGTCATTGGCATAATTACGTTTGTGGCACCGTTGCCAAGGTAGCCTATTCCTCTGCCGATGAATACCTGATCTACTATATTATATAGTGCATTCACCACCATGCAGATTATTCCGGGGACGGAGAACTGCAAAAGCAGCTTGCCTACAGGTTCGGTGCCCAGGGGATTTTTTGATTCTATTGTCTGTTCCATTTTCATTTATACGGAACTTTCCGCATTCCTTTCATCTTCTTATTTTAGGTAATTATAACATATTTTTATTTAAATTGCAAGCTGAATGTTTGGGCAGATGAAAAATCAAACTTGCAAAGATGACTTCTTAGTACCACCATTATTATAGTATATGATATCCCGATCGGGGAGTGGATATCATGGGCATGTTGCGGATATGTCCCAAAAATCAGGGATGTCACGCCGCAGAACCGCAATATGCGGTAAATAGACGTTTTTCAAATGTTACGTCTGTTACCGTTTTGTGATAAGTTAAGAGATTTTACGGTGAATTTTGTGAAAATTGTGCAAGTTGCCGTGAAAATCCTCAGGAAAATTTGTTATAATAATGGTTGTAGTGCATTTTGAATTGTGCTATAATAAAACCATGCTAAAAGCACCAATTACCAATTATTAAAGAATTTGGAGGAAAACAATTATGAAGAAGTTTCTTGCCGCTCTTGCAGCTTCTGCAATGGCACTTTCTATGATGAGCATTTCCGCAATGGCTGAGGGTATCGACGGTGAAGGCGATGAGATCGATGACGACGAAGAAATCGTTGAGGAAGTAACTACCGAAGAGGTTGTTGAGGAAGTTACCGAGGCTACCGAAGAGGAAGTTCCTGCTCCCGCTCCTTCTCCTGCAACAGGCAACTCTCCCGTTGCTATGGCAGTTATCCCTGTAGCTCTTGCTGCAGCTGCTGTTGTTGCTAAGAAGGCTAAGTAATCTGAGCTTATACTCAAATCAAAAACTTCAAAAAAGTCCGTTCCGTTTTCGGGACGGACTTTTTCTTTTGCCTTTAAGCAATCACTATTGCTTAAAAATCAGGCTTTGAGTTAAACGATTACAGGTCAAATGTAATCGTTTAGCTAAAATGCATAAGGAAAATATGCGCAAATTCGGCAATATTGATATAGCTTTTTTTATGCAATAGGTGTATAATTACAATATGGATAATCAGACGGAAAATCCGTCAGCAAGTTTATTAACTGTATAAAAAATTGGAGGAGATTATAATGAAATTCAGAAGAATTGCTTCTGTAGCTGCTGCTTCCGCTATGGCTTTTTCTGTTATGGCAGTAAGCGCATCCGCTGCTGATTACAACGCATTCCTTATGTACGCTGATAATGACTGGGCTTGGTCTCATATGTCCGAGGGCATTTCCGGTGATACTACTGTAAGCGGTTACGGTACATACACTGTTTCTGCTGACTGCGAAGCTATGCAGGGCGCAAACGCTAACGGCGCACTCGTATTCTGCGTAGATATCGTAGGCGGCGGCGCTGAGTTTACTGTTGACAACACTGTTGCTACTATCGACAGCATCCTCGTTGACGGCGTTTCTCTCGATGTTGACAACTCCAAGATCGTTTACGGCGATATCGAGGAGAACGGCAACTTCAGAATCGAGATCAAGAACGCTTACGGTCAGACCGGTGACCTCACCGATGAGCACTACTGCCCTATCGATTCCGATAAGTGCAACCCCGCTAACCTCATTGAAGTAACCTTCACACTTGCTGATCCCAACGCTGCTGCTGAGGCTCCCGCTGAGGATGAGGCTGTTGCTGAAGCTCCTGCTGAAGAGACTGTAGCTGAGACTCCCGCAGCTGACACTGCTGCTACTACTCCCGCTGCAACAGGCAACACTTCCGCTGCTGCTCTTGCCGGTGTTATGGCTGTAGCTGCTGCTGCTGCAATCGCAGTTAAGAAGTCCAAGTAATCAATAACAACTCACAAATTTACTCCTTTTCTGAAAGAGTCCGTACCCGTCGGTGCGGACTCTTTTACTTTATACTAAGCACCAATTAAAAGCTATACAAAAAATCATCGCATAATCTTGCGTATATGGATTATGCGATGATTTTTTGTCTATAGTTTTATTTAGTATTACAGGTCATCTTTAAGTGATCTATTCGGTACTACCGCAAAAAAATATATACATTGCACAATTTTTAATTGGCACTATCAGGTTCTTTGAGCTATAATATAATTACAGTAAATCTTATTAAAAAGCTATCTTCATTTTTTTCTCCTATAAAAATTATCCTCCCGGGCATGGCTTGGGGGGGATAGTTTTTTATGAAAATAGCAGTCAGAAATCGGCAAAATATATGGGAAAGGACGAAAATTTATGAATCCATATCTTCCAAGATGGGAATACATCCCCGACGGCGAACCGAGAGTTTTCGGTGACAGAATCTATATTTACGGCTCTCATGACTCTGCAGGTGCAGACGAGTTCTGCGATTATGTTTTAAAATGCTGGAGCGCACCTGTTTCCGACCCTACAAAGTGGGTATGTCACGGAGATATCTTCCACACCCGTTCCGACAGAGATCACCCTTCCGACATTGACTGGGGAACGGAGCAGTCCAGACTTTTTGCCCCCGATGTTGTTTGCGGAAAGGACGGAAAATACTATCTTTACGCTTATATCGCAAATTCAAAGGGCTGCGTTGCCGTAAGTGACAGACCCGAAGGTCCTTTTACTCTTGTGTCAAAGTATAAATATACCATACCCGATGAAATTTGCTGCGGCGGTATTTTTATTGACCCGGGTGTGCTTGTGGACGATGACGGACGCACATATATTTACTGCGGATATCTTAAATCATTCCTTGCTGAGCTTAACAGCAACAATATGTACGAGGTTTTGGACAACACCTGCATAGAAGATTTTATCCCTAAGGAAACCACGGAAAAGGGCAATTTCAGCGAAGAGGATTCCCTTTTCTTTGAGGCTTGCTCACCCAGAAAAATTAACGGCACATATTATATGATATACTCCCCCAAGCATTGCAGCAGGCTTGCGTATGCGACCTCCGACAGTCCCACAGGACCTTTTACATACAAGGGATATATTATCGACAGCGGAGTGGATTACCCCGGCGGAAACGATCACGGTTCTGTTGCCTGCATAAACGGTCAGTGGTATGTTTTCTATCACAGAATGACAAACGGTACTATCATGTCAAGACGTGGCTGCGTTGAAAAGATCGAAATCCTTCCCGACGGTACTATCCCACCTGTTGAACCCACATCTCTGGGATTTGCAGACAGCCTTAACCCCTATGAGATCACTCCTGCGGATATTGCCTGCGTGTAATTTGACATACAAAACGTAACAAGTCAAAAAAGCGAAAAAAGCCGAGATAAATCTTAAAAAGCCCTAAAAAGCACGTAGAATAGCCGTTTTAGAAGCGTAAAAAAATGAAACAAAAGAAAATGCCCGAGTGTCTTATGTCAAAGACATTCGGGCATTTTTACGTTTAAAAGGCAGAACCTGCGGACGATAAAAACGGAGCATTTAAATCTTTTAAAAGTCTTAAAAACAGCTTAAATGCGTCACTTAACACTTTAAATGAGTGACAAAAGTAAATTGCTATAGAAAAAAATGAAGGGTGCGAACTGCGAACCACAAATTAAATGGGGTACGAACCAGTTCGCACCCCATTATTTTTGCAAATTATAATTGTAAACTTCATTGCCTGTTATAAATTCAACAACCTCTTTTTTACCGCTGAGTATTCCTCTTCGGAAATGGCACCGTCGTCAAGAAGCTTTTTATATTTAGCAAGCTCATCTGCGGCAGATGAAGGGGCTTCCGGGGATTTTTCGTCAGGTTTGGAATTGGAAGAAGTGCTTTGCATAGCAATAGCATTAAATGCACCTACAAGCTTTATAGCATCTGACCTGAGTATTTGATATGCAGGTGATGAATCAGGCATAGGTGTTGTAATAAACGGAATGGTGATTACCGGTGCACTTATATTTGAAGTATATACCATAACATTTAGAGAATTAACGGTATGTGAACGACTTGCGGTCGCCGCTCCCACAACGGCTCCGACGTCTCCGAAGATTGCCGACCCCACAACAGCACGCAAAACACCGTTTTGTGAAACATATTTATTGCCGTTTTCATCAAGCTCAACCTTGACGATATCGTTGAAGCTGTATATTTTACTTTCACCGTTAAAATTATATACTGTCCAACGTTTTGAGTTTTCATCTATCAGTGTATTCTGTACTGATAATGTAACGGTAAAATTATTGGCATTAAGCCACTCCTTCAACTTGGTTTCAGATGAATCATTGTTTAAATGACCTCTGTTTTTCACTATAAAAATTATTACCGCTATCAGAACGAGAACAATCGGCACTGCATATATTATGCCGATCTTTTGATTATATGTAAGTTCCAAAGCTGTTGATATCATTTTGTTATACCTCCATAATGTTAAACTCTTCCGATTACAAGTCCGCTGCATCTGATATCATCGGGATTATATTCGGAAAACATAATGTCATCGTATTCTTCATTGAGTGAAATGAGCCTGTCGCCGCCAAATTTCTTTATGTATCCGCAGCCTTCGATAATGAATATGCCGATCTGTCCCTTTTCAACGCTCTGCTGCTCTTTGACCAGAACGATATCTCCATTGTAATAAACAGGCTCCATACTGTTACCATGAATGGTAAGGCAAAAGTCCGCCTTGCGGGCTTCCGGGCTGTCGGGAACATCAATGGTATCCCATTCATCGGTATCCAGCATATCTCCGGTTCCTGCTGAAACGCTGTAAACACTGTGTTTTACTGAAATTATGGGATGAATAGGCTTTGAAGCAGCTTCGGCATACATATCTGCAATAGTTTCTGCCCTGCTGACAAGTCGAATCTTTTCTTTCTCAGGTAACTGATTAAAGTATTTTAAAAGCTCTGCTTCGTCATCTGATAAACCTGCAGAAGGCGGCTCTTCTTTACCTGTAAGCAGCAAATAAGGGGTTATACCAATAAATTCACAAATAGGGATTATGTATTCTGATGGAATACTTCTGTCTAACTTTATCCAATTATTTACAGTTGATGACCCTACACCTAAAAATACCGATAGATCTTTCTGAGTGAGCTTTTTTTGAGCCAGTAAACCTTTTACATTTTGGCTAATACTCATATAAAAACACCTCTATTTTTATATAAATCCCCAAATAAGGATTTATATATTGACAAATCCCTAAATAGGGAATATAATATAAATTGTAGGTTATACCTGCGGGCATAAAAATCCACAATTATTATATCACAGACGGCAGACAGCTGTCAAGGAAGGAGATGTAAATAAAATGACCGATTTAAAGGTATTTAAAAGCACCGAGTTCGGCGAGCTTGGTGTTATGACGGTCAACGGCAAGGAATATTTCCCGGCTACTCAGTGTGCAAAGGTTTTAGGATATGCAAAGCCTGCTGATGCAATTAGAAAGCATTGTAAAGGAGTCCTCAAAATGGAGACCCCTACGGCAGGAGGTATTCAGCAGGTCAATTACATACCCGAGGGAGACCTTTACCGACTGATTGTGAGCAGCAAGCTCCCTGCAGCGGAAAAGTTTAAAAGCTGGGTGTTTGATGAGGTGCTTCCGAGCATAAGGCAGACAGGCGGCTACGGTCAGAATATTGACCTTGAAAAAATAATCTCACAGACTGCGGCGGCTGTGGCGGAAATTATGAAGCATATGGGGCAGGCATATTTCAATGCTCCCTCTGCACAGAAAGTAAAGGTAAGAAAAAAGCCCGTCCGTGCGGCGGAGCGGGCTGAGAATGCCAAAAAAATTGACAAGGTCAGAGTAAATTTTGACGGAATCAAGATTTCAGGAAAATACCATACTTTCGGAAAGCCTGAGGAAATTTGGAAATACATTGGCTCCAAGGTTTATGTATCTGATGATATGGTATTTGACGAAAACGGCAGATTTCTTGGAAATGTTAATCTTCCCGTTCATCGGGATTGAAATCTTCTTTTAAGCTGCTAAAAAAAGCATCTACCTGAGAATCCATATACCGGTCAAATTCATTGAGAAGCTGTTTGCTTTCAGCATATGAGATAATGTCTTTTTTTACTAAGAGAGAAATCAGAGCATTGGCGATCGGTTCTTTTTTATATCGCTCAAATCGAGCGTATTCTTTCAGTAATTCAATTTTTTCGCTGTCAGTCATAATCGATTCACCACCTTTCAATGAAAATTATACACCATAAGAAGTCAGAATACAACAGGAAGTGAGAAAAATGCCCAAAACCGAACCATGCAGCCTGAGCGATATAAAGATCTTCCCCCGCAACTCTGAAGCAGATGATCTTGCAATGGAATGTGACAGCCTGAGAGACGTTATTGACGATATGGTCAATGAGATAGGCAGTGTGATAGATGATATCGCAGAGACCAACGGGAGCTATGCCTGTGAGGAGTGCATCAAGACAGCAAAGTGTCTCTGGCAGATAATGTATGAGCAGGCAAGAGAAGAGGACGCTCAGAGTGTTCTGGAACGATTTGCATACAAGACAGGCATAAGCCTGAACGATGACTGAAAAGCCCCTTCGGGGGCATATGGAGCAAAGAAGCGCAGGAGCTTCGGGACTTCACCAACCGAACCGAGAAAATATGAAAGGACTGAGACAAATGACAATAGGACGCAATATCAGAAGTCTTCGTGAGCGCTATGGTCTGACCCAATGCGAGCTGGCAGAACGGGCGGGCGTGACGCAGGTATATATCAGCTACTGCGAAAACGGCAGAAAAGAGCCGTCGCTGAGGTTCTGCAGGAAGCTTGCGGCGGTCTTCGGCTGTCCTGTCAGTGACATAGTAGATAGCGAGGAAAGGAGTGCAGGATAATGATAAGCGGAAATGTTTCCTACTGCTGCGCCATGAAGCAGGTGTTTGTGGAAAACGCCCTTGCGGATGTGCTGAAAAAGGTCGATGAAGACGTTGAAAGTGTTGAGTATAGCCGATCATCGGAAGCGGAAGACGCTGAGGAATATGTTATCATCGGATTCAAAAACGGCGGCACCAAGCGTGTCTGCATTACGGCTGACAGCCTTGCGGCAGTGGTAAAAGATGTTTTTAAGATATTTTAAGGAGGATTATATCATGAATGATTACAGCATTTCGGTAAGAGTAGAGACCTGGGACAGCACATACTGCGATAAGTTCCGTGTAAAGGCTAAAAACAGCTTTGCGGCAAAGCATAAGGTAGAAGCTATCCTGTTCGCAAGGCATGACCGAAAGGACATTGTAAGTATGCAGATCACGGACATCTGCAAAGCATGAGCCGAAACACCGAACACAGCTTCGGTGTCCGCAGGGAATGACCGCCCTGCGCTGATGATAGGTATCTTCCGATATCTTCGTTGACGCAAGCCATTATGGCAAGTCAGCGTGGCAGGGCAGATGGAGGGGAGAATAATGACATCAATGGAATTTCGTGCCGAAATGCTCAGCCAGGCTGTAAAGACTGCAGAGCTGCTTTGCGAAGGTTCTGTGCTCGAGGACAAAAAAATAGAGCCTGAACAGATCAGAAAGAATGTAGCTACCATTCAGTGCATTCTGATCGAGACCCGGGATTTCCTTGCGGAATATCTCAGGCAGTGCTCCGACTCCGATAAATAAGTATATCAGAGATTCGGAAATAAAGCAATGAGCATAAGACAAAATCAGCAAATTATCCAAGAAAGGCGGTGCGGATTTGGACTATTTATCTGTTAAGGAAGTGGCAGAGCTTAAAGGCTGTTCGGTCAGATACATACAGAAGCGAGTATCTGAGCAGAAGCTGGAAGCAGTGATCGAATATAATAACAACTGTATGCAGTATATGATACCCGTGTCCGCACTGCCCGAAGAACTGCAGCAGAGATATTACGGCGGCATCAGCGTAAGCACAGCACCTGCCGACAAATGCCTTCCCGCAGCACCGACAAAAGAAACAAGGCAGCGGGAAAAACGTGACATTGGAAGCTTCAGTGCTGCCGAACGTGAGGTCATAAGCTGGTGGTGTGAGCTGCTGAGAGACTGGCGCATAAAGCGCAAGGGCTACGAAAGTCTTGCAGAGGGCGATATGGTATTCGTTGCGGAGACCAAGCGCATCTGCCGGGACTTTATGGCAGCACACGGCATTGAGATCAGCCGTGATATCCTTTACCGCAAGTACAAATACTTCAAGGCTGAGGACTGGGCTGGGCTTGCAGAGCTGAGGGGCGGTCACAACAAGGGCAGGAGCAGCATTCCCACTGAGCTGGGACAGGCATTTTGTGACCTGTACCTATGCGACAGGGAGCTTCCCGTTTCAGACTGCTGGCGGTTTACAAAAGAGTGGGCGATAAACAACCACCCCGAACTGCTGGCGGATATGCCGTCGGAGAGGACGTTCAGGCGATATGCGGAGACGATACCCGAAGCTGTTGTGAAATTTTTCAGATATTCCCAAAAGGAATGCGTTGATGAATGCCTGCCCTACATAATACGTTTGTATGACGACATTGAAGCCAATGATGTATGGGTGGCGGATAACCACACATTTGATTTTATGACCCGCACCAATGACGGAACGGCAAACCACAGGCTGTATATCACGGGCATTCTGGACGCAAAAACAGGGGTGCTTGTGGGGTGGAACATTACGGAAAATCCATCATCACACTCCACTGTGCTTGCGTTGAGACACGCCATAATGCGGTGCGGGATACCGAAATATTTCTACGTTGATAACGGTCGAGAGTTCCTGACACACGATATCGGAGGAAAGGGACACCGCCGCAGGAAGTCACAGGAAAATGTGACCGACCCGCCCACCATACTTGACCATCTGGGCATCAAGATGATAAATGCCATTGTACGAAACGGACGTGCAAAGCCTATTGAAAGAATGTTTCTGACCCTTAAAAACACCATTTCAAGAGTGGTTTCCACGTTCACGGGCGGAAACGTCATCGAACGCCCGGAGAGCTTACGGTGGCAGTTAAAGCACGGATATGTTCCCTATGACTGGCAGATAAGGGAAAAGCTTGATTTGCTCCTTGACGGCTATAATGCAAGCCCATACGGCGGCTGTGAACCGCAGTTCAAAGGAATGAGCCGAGCGGAAGCGTGGTGCAAGTCCATACGCCGCAGGACGTTCAGGACCTGCGGTGAGTCGGAGCTGAATTTCCTGCTTCTGAGGTCGAGCCGATATCAGACAGTACGTGAAAACGGCGTATATGTGACTGTATCGGGCGAAAAGCTGTGGTACAACACAAGAGACGATAACTGGAAGTATGTAGGCAAAAAGGTTTATGTGCGATACGATCCCGCCGATCTGGAGACTGTCAGGATATATGACGATGAGGACAGATACATAGGTGACTGGCATCTTGATATGTCGGTATTTGTGGATTATATCACTGTCAATACCGATGATATTGCAGACAGGAACCGACTTATCGCACATCAGATACGGGCAATAAAGGCTATGGGCAAGGAGCTTACGGGAGATATGCAGATAGATGCGCTTGCTCTTGCCTGCGCCGAAGCGTACCGCAAGACAGGCGCAGTTACCCTTGCGCCGCCCGAGGACACCAATGTGCAGCGCATAGGGGCAGAACAGGAACAGCTGCCGAAAGCCGTGGGCGCTGATGATGTTGACCTCAGAAGAATGATAGAGAACGCTTCAAGGCGTAAAAATAATTTTGAATCGGAGGAATAGTTATGGACGAAAAAAGGCTTGCCGCAGCTCTGGACGCTGTGGAAAATTTAAAAAGAGAATCAGGACTGTCCCAGGAAAAAGCGGGAAAGCTCATAGGAGTATCGGGTGCGGTACTTTCCACGCTTCGCAGCGGAACGTACAAGGGCGATGTGGAAAGACAGGTCAAGATAATTGAGGACTATTTTGCGGTCAAGGACAGACACGAGGAGACCTACCGTGAGGTCGAATATGCGGACACATCAATATCCCGCAGGGCGTATGAGATGATAAAGCTTGCTCACATAAAGGGCGGTCTGGCAGTATTCGCAGGCGATGCGGGTATCGGCAAGACAAAGGCTGCAAAGAAGTACGTGAAGGACAATCCCACAAACAGTTATTACTGCGTTTTAAATCCTTGTTTAACGAGCCTTAAAAGCATATTGAAGCTTGTGGCTGATATGGTGGGGGCACGTCCCGAAAGGTCGCTGTATGATATGTGGAGCTCTATCCGCTCCCGCCTTTCCGATGGCTCGGTGATCATATTTGACGAGGCACAGCACCTTACATACCGCTCAATAGAAGCGCTCCGATCATTTGCCGACAGCTTTGCCGACGAGGGTCAGACGCTGGGCATCGTTTTTATCGGCAACACCGAAACTGTGCAGCGCTTCGGCGGCAGGCAGAAGGCGGAATTTGCACAGATAGCCAACAGGACAAAGCAGCGTCTGGTATATACCACCAACAACATCAAGCGTGAGGACATCGCACTGCTATTCCCTGTGCTTGCAGACAAGGGCATGAATGCTGAGATAGATTTTTTGCTGGGCATCGCAAGGACACAGCAGGCGCTGAGAGGTGCGGTCAATCTGTTTTCCAACGCCTATGACAATGACGATATCAGTCTTAAAGGTCTGGTACGCATGGCAAAATTCATGGAAATGGACCTGTCGGGTCTGGATATCAAAAAGGCAAAGGGGGCAGCGTAATGAGACGTGAAATGATAACCAAACTTACAACGGGACTTGCGTCCTCTGCGGATTACAGAGCAGCAGTCAAGGAAGCGACCGTGCTGGAGCTGAAAGCCGCATCTACAAAAATGTACGGAAAAAATGGAACCAAAACAAGGCTTGCCGCCTGCGACCGTGAGCTGAGAGTGAGAGGAGCTGTGAAAAATGAAAAGGAGCACTAAGCTTATCATCATACTGTTTGCCATACATGAGCTGCTGCTTATGATACTTGGAATGAGCATTGCATTTTCTGCGGAACGCAAGGGGGCTGACGGAACGCTCCTTATTTTTCCCCTTGCATTGCTGCTGATAGTACTGGGCTGGATGCTGCGGGATATCCGCAGTGACAGCAGGAAGTAAGGCTTCTCGGGGGTTGTGCCTTAAACATACAGCCCCACCCCAAAACGTTGGTCACCGTTTAGGTGAAAACGTAAAATGAAAACGGAGGTACATATTATGCCTAAGAAGATAACCGCAAAAGTAAGCCGTGAGCCTATTGACACTGAACGCATGACCGAATGCGTCCGTGCTATCAAGGAGCGTGAGCAGGCTAAGAAGTTTATCGAAAAGGAGATCGCTGACTATAAGTCCGAGATACAGGCGGTAATGACGTCACACGGTATTGAGGAGATGCAGTGTGATGTTTTCACCGTCCGCTACAAGGAGGTATCAAGCGAAAAGTTTGACAGCATGTCATTCAAGGCACATTACAGCACGCTTTTCGACAAATTTGTAAAACAGGTAAGGTCGATGCGATTTACCATAAGCTGAGGTAATGCCTATGGACATGGAAACATTTGTAAAGGAATGCCGCAGCTGTGATCCGTATGACACGGCTAAGATATCCGAGTTGCTTGCCTTTGGGGCACAGCTCGGAGAAGCTATAATCGAAGCACGGGGAAAGCGTGAACGGATACCGTATGAGAAGATATTGGAGCTTTACAACAATATCTGTGTGAGCCTGCCGAAAGCACATAAGCTGTCAACAGAACGCAGAACACGCATCAAGTCCTGCTTTACGCAGAAATTCACGGTGAAGGACTTTGAGACAGCGTTCCGCACGGTACAGAACACGCCGTTTTTGCGTGGCGAGAACGGGCGTGGCTGGCACGCCACATTTGACTGGATCATAAAACCGTCAAACCTGCTCAAGGTACTGGAAAACACCTACGGGGCGGCAGAAGCTGCAAAAAGTCCGTCATTTGACATTGACCTTATAATGGAACGTGCAAAATACGGCACGCCGCAGATATGAGAAAGGGAGTATTATCATGACCGACAATGAAAGGCGGCGCATATTCGGGCTGTCGAAGCAGCTGGGCATCAACACCGAAGAGCTGCATCTGCTCATACACGGAGTGACGGGCTGTGAGAGCATCAAGGAGCTGAACAAGGCGCAGACCTATGAAGTGATAAAGGAGCTTAACACCCGTCTCGGAGATGCGCCGAGACCAAAGAAAAGGCAGACCAAAAGGACTGTACCGGGAATGATAACCGTCAGTCAGCAGTCGTACTGCTGGAGCATGATATACCGCCTGTCCGAACTGGAACCGAGAAAGGCGACAGAGGGTGAGCGAATGTGCGGGGCTATCAAAAAGATACTGGGCGTTACGGCAGTTCCCGAGGATCCGTTCAAGTGGGTAACATTTGACCAGGGACGTGATCTGATAGAGGGGCTGAAGCGCTATGTGAATACTGCCGAACGCAAAGCCATAAGGGAGGGACGTGCCATATGAAATGCAATTACTGCGAACACAAGAAGGTCAGGTTCAACGGCAGGAACAACCATTATGTTGTCTGCGGCAGGACAGACGGATTTGTCGGATACTGCAAACGTGGCACCACAGCGTTATATGATGAAGCCCCTCTGCCGGACTGGTGCCCGACAGAAGCTGAGGCGGAAGCGATCAAGCTTAAAGCTATGCTGAGTGCGGCAGTGGATACCATCGAAAAAATTTCCGATGCGCAGGCAGATGTATGCTTTATGGGAAAGGACAGCTGCGAGGGCTGTGATTTTGTTTTCGGCAGTCCCTGCAGATGGAAGCATGAGGGCGCAGCAAGGAAAATGCTGAGCAAAGATATGTAATACAGCGGGTCAATCACAGAAAGGAACGAATGATATGACATCAGAAGAATGGAAAAGGGCTGAACTGAATCTTAATCCACTTTTAGGACACGTTGATTTTCTAATAGACGGATATAATGTATCTGTGGCAATGATAAGAACATCAAAAACTAAGTATTCATATATGGTGTATGTTGACGGAACTTTTAAGGGCAAGTGGATGAACGAAGACTGCGAGATACGCAGGCGTTTCTATTATGAGGGCAAGCGGACACTTTTAACTCCCCAAAAGAAAGCTAAACTTATAAAGGAATGCGGGAAACGAAGTGTAGAACGGTTTATTAAGGAAAATCCTGAACGATGTTATATTACATTCTACAGACCCTATTTCGAATCGTTCAAGTCTCTGAAACAGCATTTTACCAAAAACAATACGTCCATAACACTTGTGGAATAAGAAAGGAGCCTGCATATGAGTTTGCTTGATGAGCTTACCCTTGACGATCTTGACGATGAGCAGCGGGAACTGGCGGAGTGCATAGGGCTTGATGCGTACAAGAAGCTTGTAGCCACATATGCAGGCAGTCCCATAAATATCCGTATGCCGGACAGTCTGACAATGCGGCAGCGCAATAACAACATCTGCAAACAGTTTAACGGATATAATTTTGCGGAGCTGGCAAGGGCATACAATCTGACTGAGCGGCAGATACGCAATATTGTTGCCGATGAGGTATCAAAGCAGCGCAACAAGCCGCTTGAAAACCAGATTTCATTTTTTGAGTGATGAAAATTCATTGAAATCAAGTATTGAACCATTTCAATGGGCTGTTACCGACAAATAGTGTATAGTTAGATAAAAGGATCTGACTATACACTATTTTTTTGGAGGAGACAGAATGGGCACCGAGATATACATGACGATAATAACAGGTCTGCTGGGCGTTATCGGATTTTTCCTGACCCGCAGCTTTGCGGCACTTGACAAAAAGGCTGACAAATGCGACCTTGAGGCTGTTAAAAACGAGCTGGAAGCTGTGCGCAGCACCATTGCTGACGTTAAGGATAATTATCTGACGAAGGAAGATTTCCTGCGTGAACAGGTCAAGACCGAGAAAAAGCTTGACAAGATAATGGATATCCTTATGGAAATGAAGGGAGGTCAGAACCGTGACTGAACAGGACATTGTAAAAAAGATGCGTGCCGATAATTTCGTGAATAACAACGGCGTTGTGCTCAGGGCTGTCAATATCGGACGCATAACATTCAACAGGCTGTCATCGCTGCGCAGGGCGCTGGAGCCTGATATTGAAAAGGCGGAATTTACCGACTGCATCAATTATCTGTCGGAGTCAAAGTACATCATACTCCGCCGCTGCGACAACAAGCAGCCTGCCAACATATCCGATGACGATATCGACGACATGGAAGCAAAGGTATCTCCCGAAGGCATACAGCTGCTTGCGGGAAAGACAAGCGATCCGTGTGTAAGGGCGTGATGATATGGGCAGAAGGCGTAAACACGGCATAATCGACAACCTTGACCCTGCTGTAAAGAACACCGTTGAAGAAATGATACTCTCGGCTCAGTTTACGTACAGGGACATTGTGGAATACATCACAGACACCACAGGTCAGAGCATTTCTCAGGCGGCTGTATGCAGGTATGCGAAAGGCTTCTGCGAGGACGCTGCAGCTATACACATGGCGCAGGAAAATTTCAGAGCTATTGCCGAGATGTGCGGTAAATATCCCGACCTCGACACCACTGAGGGCATAGTGCAGCTGATGAGCAGTCTTGTTATGACATCTGTGCGCAATCTATCCCCCGAGGACCTTGACGGCACCGATCCGCTGAAGCTTATCAAGCAGGCATCTGAGCTTGTGCGGGCTGTATCGTATAAAAGAAGTATGGACATCAAGAACAAGGAGATTACCGAGGCGGGCTTTGACGCAGCCAAGGAAAAGCTGTTCACAGGACTGGCAAGCGATGACCCCGAACTGTACAAACGGCTGGCGGAGTACATCGAATCCAAGAAAGACGAGCTGACAGTATGATGTATGTTATACAGGTAAAACCTGCCTGCGAGCTGAGTGTGCGGGCAAAGCTGGAGCGGGAGGGCATAGCGGCATATGTGCCGAGGCGTGAACTCATAATCCGTCGGAGCGGCGGGTGGACAAAGGTAATATCGGCAATGCTGCCGTCCTATGTTTTCATTGACTGCGATTACTGCCCTGAGATACATCACATTGTAAGATCGGTGGACGGTGTTATCAACTGGCTGGGAAAGCCTACTCCCATCACAGGCGAGGAAGAGACATTCATGCGGCTGATAATCAACGGCGGCGTTCCCATTCCCGAAAGCACGGCTGAGGTCGATAATGACAGGAATGTCACTATTACAAGCGGCTGGCTGAAAGGCAATGAACAGTATATCATAGGATATAACATCAGGAAAAAGCGTGCGCTGCTAGAGATACGCTTCGGCGGACGGCTCCACAGGACAAGCGTGGGCGTAGAATACACAAAAGTATGAACGGAATGCGGTTGATATCGTTCCCGCAGGAAGTGAAATACGGTCATATGGGATATTAACGGACAGATGAAAAAGGCTGCTCCGAATGGCGAAGCCTGCCCCAAAGAAAATGCGGGAGCGGCACACCCTTTTAATACCCCTTTTTAATGCCTTTAAATTGCACGGAAGATGTCAGGCAGGGTAATTTTACTGTCAGATATCAAAACGCCGTACAAGCTGTTTCTGTGGCTTTTGCGTGAAAGGAGATGCAGGCGTGAAAAACAACAGAAAAAAAGCCCTTTCCGATAGCAGCCGCTATGTCGGAAGCAGGGCAGAATGATAAAACAGACACCGCTGCGGGGAGCTTGCAGGACATCATCTCCGCAGCGCTCAGCGAACCCAATGATAAAAAGCGGCGAAAGCTGCTCCGTGACTTTGCCGCACGCCGTGCCGACGTAGCGGCTTTTCTTGCGGATAACGAGGATCTCATAAACTCCGAAGCCGAGGCGGCGCTCATCGGTGCGGCGGTTGGTGGGACAGCAGTTGAAAAGAAAATATCCTACAAAGGCGGAAGAAGACAGGAAACCACTGTTAAAAGGCATATCCCGCCTAATATGGCTGCACTGGGACTGTATCTGAAAAACAGAATGCCCGATAAGTATTCGGATAAGCCTAAAACCGATCCCGAATATGAGGACGTTTCTGATGTTGAGGAGGATATTTATGGCGGTGACAGTTAAAAAATGCAAGCGCAAAAAGACTATCCCGTATAAATTTGGTGAAAAGCATAAGGCATATATCCGCTGCTGCGGTGACAGTATGATAAATGTTGCAGAGGGGGCAGTCCGAGCAGGTAAGACCGTTGATAATGTTCTTGCGTTCTGCACCGCTCTCAAAAGCACAAGTGACAAAATACACCTTGCTTCAGCATCAACGGTCGGCAACGCAAAGATCATTCTCGGTGACTGCAACGGTTTTGGTATTGAGCATTATTTCCGAAATCAGTGTCGATGGGGAAAATACAAAGGAAATGAGGCTCTTATCATAAAAGGTCCCGACACAAAATACCGTGAGAGGATCATAATTTTTACGGGTGCGATGATGGAAAACAGCTTTAAATCTATCCGAGGCAATTCTTACGGTATGTGGATTGCAACGGAGATTAATCTCCATGCGAACAGCTTTGTAAAAGAAGCCTTTAACCGTACTATCGCCGCTATCGACCGTAAAATATTTTGGGATCTTAACCCCGATAACCCTAAATCGTGGATATACACAGAGTACATCGACAAGTATGCCGAGCAGGTCAAGGCAGGATCCTTTATCGGCGGCTATAATTACGGGCATTTTACGATTGATGACAACATCAATATCACCGACCAGCGAAAAGCAGAGATAAAATCACAGTACGATACATCAACGATATGGTATAAGCGTGACATTCTCGGTTTGAGGTGTCAGGCAAGCGGCATTATTTTTGAGTCATTTGCCAATAACCCCGATGCGTATATTGTTGACAGCATAGACAAGAGTCGTATCACATCTATACAAATCGGTATCGACTTCGGTGGGAATAAATCCAAGACTGTGTTTGTTGCAACTGCTTTTATCGACGGCTTTAAAAAGCTTGTGACCATAGCCGAAAAAAAAATAAATGGTAGCAAGGGCGAGGTTGACCCTGAAACGATATACAGGGAGTTTATTGCATTTGTAAAGAGGCTTTATCTGCTCTATAACCCTCTTTTAATAAAATTTGCATGGGCGGATAATGAAAATCAGGCTGTCATAAACGGTCTGAGGTTTGCCTGCGCAAAGGCAAAGCTGTTTATTAAAATCGTTGACTGCTACAAAGCACCGAAGAATGACCGTATAGCAGCATTATCTCTGCTTATGACGCAGGGACGATTTTTTGTGATGAGATGCTGCTCAAATGTGATTGGCAGCTTGTCGGAGCAGATATGGGATCCTAATATAACAGACAGAGATGAGCGTCTTGATGACGGTACCTGCGATATTGATACCGCTGATGCGCTTGAGTACAGCTTTAGCAAATTTATAAAGCCGCTCCTTGCAGCGGCGTGAATGTGAAATGTGAGGTGAGAAAATGAACGGCTCAATAATCGATTTTTTGAACAAAAACTATGGCTGCACCCTCGATACTGGGTATTACAGCCACATAGACGAATGGCATAACTGGTGGAGAGGATTCAATGAACCGTTCCACCGCATTGTGTTCGACAATGGCAGCAAGCGCAGGAGCCGTGATATGTACACCATGAAAATGGCGAAAAAGGTATGCGAGGACTGGGCTGCTATCCTGATAAATGACAAAACATTTATCAAGACCGATGATGACCGTGCAAGTCGTTTCCTCATGGGCGACACGGGGAACGGCGGCGTTTTTGGCAGCAATAACTTCTGGGAACAGGTCAACAACCTTATGGAGCGCATGATGTGGTCAGGCACTGCGGCAGTGGTAATACGGCTGAAAAATGCGGCTGTGTCCGAAACGGGCGGTATTATCCCCGACAGCAGGACACGGATAGACCTTAACTACATTGACGGTGGAAACATAATCCCGCTGAGCTGCGACAATGGCACGATTACCGAAGCGGCATTCTGCTCTGATGTGTGCATCAAGGGTGTGAATAAAATTTACCTTGAGATACACAGGCTTGAGGACGGTGAGTATGTTATTGAAAACCGTGTGTTTGTGGCTGACAAGAGCGGAGGTGTGCTGAAAGAGGACAAACTTCCCGAAAGCGTTCCGCCTGTTATACACACAAGGTCGGCTATACCGTGGTTCTCTGTTTGCAGACCTGCTATCGTAAACAGCATAAAGGGCAGCAACGGTATGGGATGTGCCGTATTTGCAAATGCCATTGATAACCTCAAAGGCGTTGATATCGCATACAACAACCTTAACTCCGATATCTGGCTGGGTCAGAAAAAGGTGTTTATGGCAAAATCGCTTATTGAGGAGTACATGGGGCAAAAGATAACTCCCGATGAGGTAAACCAACAGCTGTTCTACTACATAACCTCATCTGCGGAGGACATGGGCGCAAAGCCGCTCATCACAGAACACAACCCTGATCTGAGAGTAAAGGACAATGTGGACTGCATTCAGGCTCAACTTGATTACCTGAGCTTCAAGGTAGGCTTCGGCACAAAGCATTATCAGTTTAATGCGGGCTCTATTGTCACAGCTACTCAGTACACGGGTGATAAACAGGACCTTGTTCAGAACGCCCACAAGCATTTTATCCGTGTTGAGGGATTTTTGCACGACCTTGTAAAATCATTGCTGCACATCGGAAAAAGCTTTATCGACAGCAGCATAAATGACGAGGCTGCTATTTCCGTTACCTTTGACCAGTCCCCCCTCATTGATGAAAATGCAGAGCGGGAGCGTGACCGTGCAGATGTTTCCGACGGTATTATGGCAAAATGGGAATACCGTGCGAAATGGTACGGCGAAAGCGAGGAGGAGGCAAAGGAAAATATCCCGTCCGATGATGACACGGCTGATATGTACTCGAACGGAGCTGATTTTGAATGATATCTCCCGCAAAGCTTGACAAGCTCCCCGCAGAAGTGGTAAACTTAGTGCAGGAGCTGCAGGAAGAGATAATCAGCGACATATGCCGCAGGGTATCGAAAGCAAATTTCCTTACACCTACTGCCGAGTGGGAGCTGTATAAGGCAAATCAGCTCAATCTTTCCTATAAAGAGGTCAACCGCAGAATTGCCCGACGGCTGAAAGTCAGGGAACGGACAGTGCAGGAGCTTTACACCGACACGGTGAAGCAGGCGCTGAAAGACGATGCCGATATTTACCGCATTGCGGCAGCTATGGGCAAGCTTCCCGATGACACGGGGGCGAAAATAGACAGGTATTTCCGCTCGGCTTCCTTTTCTCAGCTGCTGTCCAAGGGACTGCAAAACTCCAAAGGGCAGATGAGGAACCTGTGCAACAGTATGGCGGCGGAGGCGAACCGACAGCTTTCGGACGCTATGGACCTTGCGCATCTGAAAGTTATATCGGGTGCATTTTCCTACAATGATGCCATATATTCGGCGGTGAGATCTCTTGCCGACAAGGGCATTGCCCGTGTGGAATACCCAAGCGGCAGGCGGGATAACGCCGATGTATGCGTAAGGCGTGCGGTACTTTCTTCGGTAAACAAGTCCTGCTGTGATATACAGCTTGACCTTGCAAAAGAGATTGGCAGCCGTTATGTTGAGGTTTCTTCTCACTTCGGCGCACGTCCGTCCCACGCCGAATGGCAGGGGCAGATATACAGTCTTGTGCGTGGCGACCCCAAGTATCCGTATTTTTACGATGCTACGGGCTACGGAACGGGAGAGGGACTGGGCGGTTGGAACTGCCGACACAACTTTTTCCCGTACTTTGAGGGCATTGACACGCCCTATCACACGCCCGATTTCACCAAGAACGAGAACGACGAATATTATGCCCTTACGCAAAAGCAGCGTGGCTATGAACGTGCTGTGCGTGATTCCAAGCGACAGCTTGCGGCGCTTGACGGTGCAAGGCAGTCGGCGGAGGATCCTCAGCTCAGAGCGAGACTTGACAGCGATTTTGCACGGCGGTCGGTTATCCTCAAAAACCGTGAAGCACGGCTTGATGCGTTTATCCGTGACAATGACCTGCAAAGGGATAACTCCCGTGTTCGGGTCGTGGGGTTCGGAAAGAGTGTTTCGCAGAAGGCGGGATACGCTGCGAGAAAAGTGGGACTTCCTCCAGCAGTTCTTAACTCTTACAAAGAAGTTATTCCGTTAACTGAAACCGAACGCAAAGATTTTGCTCATAATTTTATGAGTGGTTTCAAACGTATGCCTGAACATCACCGAAAGATTGTCTTGCAAACTATTAACGACATAGAAATAAGGCACGATGGCTCAACTTCTGGCTTTGACTTTATTGCCAAGAATCTGCGCTTCAATTTTGATGCGCCTGAATCTGATGTTGTACACGAATGTGGTCACGTCTTATATGATAGCTTGAAGCTGTATGAAAATCCTGAATTTAATAAAATTCTTAAAGCAGGATTGAATTTGGATAATGGTTTTAATATTGAATTTAAAACCATTATTGATGTGTATAACAAGTCACATACATTACCGCTTCTTAAATCTTCAAAATTTATAATACCATATCAGGGAAGATTATACTTCGATATGGAATTATATAATGGAGTTTTTTATGATAGTAAAAAGTATTTCATAATGGATAAACTTGATCCTATTCTTTTACAGGAATACTTCTCTGTTGGTTATGAATATTATTTTTACAATTCTAAGTTACTGAAAAAGAAAGACCCTTTGCTATTCGATTATATTGAAAGGTTGGTAAAAAATGACTATTGAAAGGCTTGAAACAATTATTCCGAATAACGAAGGAAAAACAATGGGAGAATTGTATAGTGAATTGTTAGGCAAAGGCTTTTCTGATAAAGATGCACAAATTATTATACAGCAGCATATGGCAACAATAGCTTCACAGATGCCAAAATCCGAATACTCACACGAAGACCCTATAGGGTGGAGAAATTTACATTAAATAATAATTTTTAACCGCTCCTTCGGGGGCGGTATAATTTTGCCTAAAAAGCCCTTAAACGTGTTTTAAGGCGCTTTTTTTATACCCAAAACCAATTTTTAAAGGAGGAATTTCCATGAAGAAGGAAGAACTTACAGCTCTCGGAATTACCGATGAGCAGGCGGAAAAGGTGCTGGAAATGCACGGAAAGGATCAGAATGAAGCTGCGTCCAAGCTCTCGGAGGCTGAAAATAAGCTTGCCGCTGCGGAGAAGAACGCCAAGGAGCTTACCGAAAAGGTCAAGGCATTTGACGGTGTTGACCTTGAAGCGCTTAGAAAGTCAGCTGCCGACTGGGAGACCAAGTACAACACCGATATTGCCAAGGCAAAGCTTGACAGCGCCGTGGAGCTGGCACTCACAAGAGCGGGTGCAAAGGACGTTGACCTTGCCCGCCACCTTATCGACACATCTATCCTTAGGCTTGACGGCGACAAGGTAGTAGGTCTGGCGGAACAGCTGGAAAAGGCTAAGACCGATAAGGCTTTCCTTTTCGGTGATGATGCAAAGGAAACAGCAAGGATCGACACAGGGATCGACCACGGCGGAGCTACCGATACAATATCGGACGCTCAGATCAGAGCCGTTATGGGTCTGCCCGCTGAAACCAAGTGATTTATTTAGGGAGGAAAAATTATGCCTAACGCTATTACAAAATTTTCAAAGTTCATCGACAGGCTGGACGAAGTATATAAGCTTGCGTCCTGCACTTCAGTTCTGGACAGTGACAGCACACTGGTCAGAGCGGGTGCAAATGCCAATGAGCTCATCATTCCCAAGCTTACCATGGACGGTCTTGCAGACTATTCACGTTCGAGCGGTTATGTAGATGGCGATACCAACTTCACGAATGAAACCGTTACTTTCAACTATGACCGTGGCAGACGTTTCAGCGTTGATAACATGGACAACGAGGAGACCGCAGGTCTTGCATTCGGCAGACTGGCGGCGGAATTTGTCCGCACAAAAACTGTGCCTGAGCTTGATGCGTTCCGCTTCGCAACCTATGCGGCACAGAAAGATATCTCTGTTAAAACAGGTTCGCTCACCGGCGGCAATGATGTTATCAGCGCTCTGATCGCAGCACAGTCGGAAATGGACGAATCCGAGGTCGCTACCGAAGGCAGGGTGCTGTTTATCACTCCTACACTGCTTAATGCCGCAAACAATGTGGATACCACCAAGTCCAAGGCTGTACTTGACAGTTTCTCAAAGGTTGTAAAGGTGCCTCAGTCAAGATTTTACACCGCCATTGATATGGCTGACGGCAAGAGCGACGGTGAAAAGGCAGGCGGCTACAAGAAAGCTGCGGCAAAGTATGAGGTCACTGCCTCACAGCCTGATGACTGGACATCAAATTACTCAAACTATTACACCGTCTCCGATGGTGTATATACCCCTGTTGCATCTACTGCATCGTGGGAAGCAGGCAAGTATTACAGAAAGGTATCCGAAGAGGGCAAGCCTATCAATTTTATGATCATCGAAAAGTCTGCCGTGATCCAGTACCCCAAGCACACCGTGAACAAGGTCATCACACCCGAGGAAAACCAGTCAAGCGACAGCTGGCTGTTCTTCTTCCGGGCCTATGGTCTTGCCGATGTGTTTGAAAACAAGCGCAGCGGAATTTATCTGCATTATGCCGGATGACGGAGGTGGAAACATGAAAACTGTCGGAAGAACAGAGCCTGTGAGGACATCGCCTGCTGAAAAGGTAAGAAAGCCCAAGAAACCGCCCGGCAGAAAGGATGAGTAAGATGTACGCTGATTACAGCTATTACAGCAAGGTATATCACGGCAAGCTCAACGAAAATGATTATACGCCCTACGCCGAAAAGGCGGGGGCGTATATTGATAAACGGACGGATTTCCTGTTTGAGAAAAACGGTCTGCCTGCTGAGGGAAGCTCTCTTGCACGGCGGCTCATGACCTGCTCCTGTGCGATTGCGGACGAATATTACCGCACCGAAACGGGAGCATCATATTCAAAGACATCGGAAAAAGTGGGTGAGTATTCCGTAAGCTATGCTTCGGGAGATGTCAAGTCCGCCGATGAGCGGCTGTATGATATCGCAGAGCTGTATATCCCCGATGTGCTCAAGGCGGTGAAATGGATATGACGACCAATACCGACTGTACCGTGATACGCCTTGCGGACGGCGAGGATCCTGTTTATTTATACGTTCCTGTGGTAATGTGGCAGGACGTATATGCGCAGGAGGTCAAAAAATACGGAGCTGAAAATGCAGACAGCGCTGCCATATATTTTCCCGATGTTGATACAGATGTGCGCATCGGGGATTTTATTGTGATGGGCGGTGTCGATGAAGCTGTTGACCCTGCTGTTATCTGCGGTGCGGCGCTGAGAATAACATCTGTTGCCGTTAACCGATACGGCAGCAGAGATATGCAGCACATAAAGGCAGGTGCTAAGTAATGAGTGTTATCATACAGATAGACTCCGCCGAGGAGCTCCTCCGCAAAAGGGGTGTTGAAAGAGGCGGCAGGGTGCAGAAGTACATCGACAGCAAGGTCGTTTCCTGCTGCGATAAGTATGTACCGTTTCTCAGCGGTCTGCTAAAGCGTGCTATAGGCACTGTTTACGGCAGCGGATATGTGCGCTACAATACCGTATATGCCAAGCCGCAGTATTACGGTAACGCTGGCATGGGCAGGGGCGGAATGTCCCGTGGAGGACTGCGTGGACGGTTATGGTTCGAGCGCATGAAAGCGGCGCACAAGTCCGATATCCTGAACGGTGCCGCAAAGCTTGCGGGAGCAAGGGCAAGGAGGAGATGATATGGTCAGCAGCATAATAGAAGGCATAAGGGATCATATTGCGTCTGTCCCGCTTATGTCTGAATTTGACAGTAAGCGCCGTCACATTGACTGGACAGATGCGGATAACGATAACTACGGCATTTTCCCCGATACCGATAATCTTGTGGACGAATATGTTGACGGCACTCAGATACGTCAGTATATCTGTCAGATAAACATACGCAAATTCGCCGTGCTGGACGCAGACAGACTGAAAAACAGTGCATTTCTGGAACGCTTGCAGCGTTGGTTCGACGCTGCTACCGATGCAGGAGATCTGCCCGATATGCCCGACGGCTGTACTGCCATTGAGATCACGGCGGAAAATGCAATGCTCATGGAGCTTGATCCATCGGGCAAGCGAGGTACATATGCTATACAAATCAAACTGAAATACGAAAAGGAGGAATGATCTATGGCAGAAACAGCTCAGAAAATTGCCAAGAGGTCGGAAGTACACGTTTATATGAACACAGGCACGTCAGCATCACCTACATGGGTGCGTCTGGGAAAGGGCTGGAAGAAATTTTCGGAGAACCCCAATGCCCAGACCGAATCCGTGCAGTATATCTGTGATGACAGTGCCACCACAGATACCACGTCATATGAACCCAACTATGCGTTTGAATGTGACCTGATGCACACAAACGAAGCCATCAAGAAGATATATGATATTGCAAAGGGGCGCAAGACAGGCTCCGACTGCATAGTTGATATCGTGACCGTTGATGCGTTTGAGGAAACCGCCAGCAACAAAGAATGCACGGCATACCGAGAAAATCTGTCTGTACAGGTATCAAGCATTGACGGTGAAAAGAAGATGTCCATGTCCGGCAACCTTAATGGTCAGGGTGACGGAGTTAAGGGCAAGTTTGATCTTACGACCAAGACATTTACCCCCGACAGCGAAGCTGCCTGATAAGTAATTTCACGCCGGGGCAGAAATGCTCCGGTATGAGAAAGGAAAATAACTATGAAGTTTGAATATACACGTCCCGAAGACACAAAGCTTGAAGCCTACGGAAAGGTATTTGATATCCCGCCCAAGACAGCGCCCCTTGTTGACGGAGTGAACAGCATCAACAAGCAGATCGCAGAGGGCAATGCAGCACAGCAGGCAGCGGCACTGAGAGAGGGCATTGCGCTGTTCATCGGCGAAGAGGCTGCGGAAGAGATATTCCCCAAGGCAAAGCTTGACAGCATCAATATTGATGAAATGTCTGCCCTCTGGTTTGTGCTCAATGACATTAGCAATAAGGAGACTGAGGCTGTTATTGCCAAATATGCCCCCAAGCCCAGAAATGAGATAAGGGTATCATCGAACCCAAAGAAGTAAGCTCCCTTCCGACTTCTGTCGTGCTTTACGGCAGGGAGTATGATTTTCATTCCGATTTCCGTGAATGGATGAGGTATGAGCTGCTTATGACTGACGGTGATGTTGATGACAGCCTGAGGTATGGTCTGGCAGCGGACATTATTTTTCCGCCTGAGCAGCATATACCGCTGACACGTAAAACAGCCGATTTTCTGCGGTGGTTCTACCACTGCGGTGATCCGCCCGAGGCAAATGATGATACTGATAATGACTATTTCCTTGAATCACGCCTGCCGTACAAATTTGATGCGGATTTCCCGTATATCCATGCGGCGTTTCTTGAGCAGTACGGCATTGACCTTATTACAGTTGATTATCTGCACTGGTGGACGTTCAGGGGGCTGTTCCGCTCCCTGCATGACTGCAAATTTACGGAGATAGTCGGATATCGCACAGCGGAAACGGGCGATATGTCGGAGACTATGAAAATTCATTATCACAAAATGCAGGAGCTTTACGAGCTCCCTGTATCCAGAACGGAAAGACTGAGAATTGAAAAAGCAAGACAACTGTTATATTAAATTATGGGAAGGAGTGATGTTATGGCAGCAGACGGCAAGCTCGTTTTTGACACGGGCATAGACAGCAGCGGGTTTGATAAGGGACTTAAAAGTCTCGGTTCTCTGGCAGCAAAATCAGCTGCGGTAATTACAGCTGCATTCACGGTTGCTGCTTCTGCTGCCGTAAATGTCGGCAGCTCGTTCACAGCGTCCATGTCGCAGGTTGCGGCGACTATGGGCATTACCCGTATGTCAGATGATTATCAGATACTGACTGCCTCAGCCGAGGAAATGGGTGCAGCCACAAAATTCTCGGCAACACAGGCAGGCGATGCGCTTAATTACCTTGCCCTTGCAGGCTATGATGCACAGCAGTCCGTTGAGGCTCTGCCTACTGTACTTAACACGGCAGCGGCAGGCGGTATTGACCTTGCTTATGCGTCTGACCTTATCACCGATTCTATGTCCGCTTTGGGACTGCAGATGAGCGACCTTGAAGGCTTCAGCGACAAACTTGCAAAAACGTCACAGAAATCAAATACAAGTGTTGCCCAGCTGGGTGAGGCTATACTTACAGTCGGCGGTACTGCAAAATCATTGTCGGGCGGCGTGGAAGAACTTGATACAATGCTGGGCTTGATCGCTGATAACGGCATTAAGGGCGCAGAGGGCGGAACGGCTCTCAGAAATATCATTCTTTCCCTTTCCGCTCCCACAGATACGGCAGCGGCTGCCATGGAGCGCCTTAATGTTTCGGCATTTGACAGTCAGGGCAAAATGCGTGATCTGTCCGCTGTTTTCTCGGACTTTAACGCAGCTCTGGCACCGCTTACCGATCAGGAGAAGACTCAGGCACTCAATGAGATATTCAACAAGGTTGACCTTAAAGCGGTCAATGCTCTGCTGGGTACATCGGCGGAACGCTTCGATGAACTCAGGGGCTACATAGAAAATTGCAGCGGATCCGCAGAGCAGATGGCAAAGACTATGGACGATAACCTTACAGGTGATCTGACCATTATGTCATCTGCCCTTGAAGGTCTGGGCATTGCCGCTTTTGATAAGTTTGAGAAGCCTATGCGCAGTGCAGTGCAGACCGTTACGGAGGATATATCGGCTCTTACCGTTGAGGTAAAGGACGGCGGTCTTTCGGAACAGTTTGACAAAATATCCAATAGTGCAGGAAGGCTTGTTACAGCCGTTGGCGAGCTTGCAGCAAATGATATACTGCCTGCGATCATAAACAGCATGGCGGCTATCATTGAGCATGGTGATACGATAGTAACTATAACTGCTCTTATTGGCGCAAACGTTGCAGCTATTAAAATTACTAAGGCTGTTTCGGCAGCAAATGAGGTTTTAACCATTATGTCGGTGCGTTTAGGCACAACTGCTGCAACAACGGCACTATTAAAAGGTGAGTTGACTGCAACGCAAGCGGTAGTTGGCTTATTTACAGGTAAGATCTCCGTTGCTACTGTTGCAACCACAGCATTTAAAAATGCTGTTACAGCTATTACAACATCACCTTTTTTTGCTGCAAGTATAGCTGCGGGAATTGTTATTGCAGTAGCCAAATACACAAATTCCATCTCTGAGGCAACAGAAATAACAAAAGATGCCAAACAGGCAGCAGAAGATTATACATCAGCCCTTGAGCAGCAGGAAGAACAGATACGTCAGAATAACGGTAATCTTGAATCCGATAAGACTATGCTCAATGCTAAAATTGCTGTATATGAAAAGCTCAGGAAGCAATACGAAGATACAGGCGAAGGCGAACAGGACCTGATTGATATCACCAAGGAAATACAGGAACTGTCACCTACCACGATACAGTTTGTTGATGAGGAAACTCAACAATACATATCTCTCGCAGGCGCTGTTGATGATGTTGTAGCTGCAATGGAACGAAAGTATAAGCTACAGAATGCGGAAAGCAACTGGAATTTTTCTCAGGATGAGCTTACAGAGCTGTATAATCAAAAGGAAGAGCTTTCCAATGAAAGAGCACAATTGGAACAGGATTTTCAGGATAAATATGGGATATCAAGCGACCAGGCTTCATTCGGCAATACAATTATGGCATACAGCGCTATAGAAACAATCGCTATTGGATATGCCAAACGACGAATAAATGCCAATGATGAGGCTATGCAGGAAATCAATGCCGCTATTGCCGATGCGGAATCACGTTCAGCTGAGGCAATGCAGATAATAACTGATACATATCTTAGCGGAACTGATGAAGCTCTTACGTCTTTTTACATGACGGATGCAGAAAATCGCCGTCTTGCAGGTCAGCAATATGCAGATACCATAAAATCGTCCAATGAAGAAATGCTTAAACAGCTCGACGCAAATACCCAAAAGCTGGAAAGCGGTTTTGAAAAGCTTGACCACCAGTATAATACGGGAAGCATAGCTACCGAACAAGAGCTGTACGAAAAGAAAAAGGCACTGCTTGACAAATACGGTTCCGAGACCTACAAGGATCACTGGAAATTTTATGAAGAGATATACGGCTGCGAAAAGGACTTTGCGGAAGCAAGCAAGAAGCTTGAGGAAGAAAAGCTGAAAGAGACAGCCAAAACCACGTCCGAGATAAATAAAAAGATCCGGGAGGGTATGGAGAAAAACCTGAAGGATACCAAGGACGGTCTGAAAAAGCAGCTTTCGGCTACCAAAAGCAGCTTGTCAAGCATTATATCCGAATACAGCAAGGCAATGAGTGACCTTAAATCCAACATTTCGGGTTATAAAAACAAGCTGCTGTCCGTGGGGGATATCTTCTCTGTTGACGAAACCGAAAAGAACGGTCAAAAGGTCAAGACCTATACTATCGCAAACATCGACAAGCAAATGAAAGAGATGGAAAAATATCACAGCTATGTGATGAACCTCAAAGCCAATGGTGCATCTCAGGGACTTATCGAGGAGCTTACAAGCTTTGATTTCGAGGACGGCGCACAGTTCGGCAAGTATCTTTCAGGGCTTTCCGACAAGGAATTTGCCAAGATAAACAACTACTATAAAAAGCGTGACGATCTTGCCGATGAGCTTTCCAAGGATATGTATAAGGGTGAAGCCGAAAAGCTCAATTCCGTGCTTATGGAATGTGTTAACACTGCCCTTACCAGCCTGCCTGCTGCGGCTCAGACCGCAGGAAGAGCAATGCTCAGCGGTATTATGGAAGGCATAGGCAATTCAGATGACCTGACCGAAAGAATGACCACATTTACCGACAGCTTTGCAGAGGTGTTTGAGTCCGCTGTTGATGATATGGACCTTAATAAGAGCTTTTCCATTGCCCTTGGCGGCATAGATGCACACGCCGAAGGTCAGGAGCTTGGCAGGCAGCTCATGAACGGATTTGACGAGGAGCTGAAAAAGCACCGAAGCGAAATATCCGTTTCACAGACTTCATCGGCAGAAAACCTTGCGTCCGATACGTCTGCAAAAAATGCCGGAACAAAGACCTCCGGCAGCAGTAAAAATGACAATATCACCATTGACACCACAAACAATATTACCGTGCAGATCGACAGCGAAACGATATCACGGTCAACAGAACACAGCCGCAAAACTAAGGAAAGGAGAACAGGCTGATGATTTTCAGGATTGGAAATATAAATGTACTGCCGTGGCTGGAAACCTACAATATACAGCTCGAACCGCAGTACGGCAATGACGCTTTTACCTGCATAAACGGTGACAGTGTAAATGACTACAAGGGCGATAAAGTGTCGGTAAGCTTCTCCCTGCGGCGTGTGCCGTCCGATACGGCTGCGCTTATATCTGCTGCTCTGGGCGGCAGCTCCGTGTCCTGTACGGTATCCGCTCCCACCGATATAACAACATCATTTTCAAAAACATCATACCGTGCAGAGCCGTATGATAAGGGGCAGAAATGGCATTTTGATGTAACTGTGCAGTCGCTCGGGGTAATAAACTCGGGCGACAGTCTTTAGCTATACCTTGACTGTCGGAGGTATAGATGTGCCTCACTTTGCTGACGTACAGATAAAATACGATGTGGACGGCTACGGGATTTCGGGCGTTATCACTCCGCAGCTGTCCTTTTCTGTACCTGCCTGCGATTATGATGATACGTCCGAACTTTTCCCCACAGGTGCGCAGGTCATACTTACCTGCTCAAATGGTATGGATATACCACGGTTTTACGTATCTTCCCGCTCATACAGCAACGCAAAGCTCAATTTCACCTGCTATGACAGGTCATATGCCACAGATCGTGACATTGCTATGCCCGATAATCTGTACGACATCAGCGGGTATGCTTCCATATCTGATGTTATGGACAAGATCATGGCGATATGCGGATACAACGGCTATTCCGACAGCACAGGCATTATCGGAACAGTTATCACCAAGGCTAAAAAGGACAATATCAGCGGTAAGACCTGCCGCAATATACTTGATGACCTGTCCCGTGCCTGCTGCGGTGTATGGCTTCTGCAAAATGACACAGGCACTGCCGATGTGCGTGGCACTCTTACTCTTATTCCCGTTGACAGCGGTATGGGAGCGGTATTTACGGCTGAAAAGTATTCCGATGTTTATATCGGCGGCACAAAATCATTCCGCAAGTTTATACTTACAAGCGGCAGCGAACGCTACACAGCGGGAGCTTCCGAAACCGCTTACGGTACTGTTGAGATTGAAACGCCATTTGCTTCAGCAGCTCTTGCGGGTGCGCTGTATAACAGGCTCAAGGATTATACCTATAAATCGTGGAGCTGCAATAAGATGCTTGCGTCCATAGGTCAGCTTGCGATAATACCGTCACCTTCATCGCTTATCACCTTTGGCACAAAGCAAAATATGTATGTAAACAACTGCACGGTATCGCTCACTTCAACAGGCATATATGCGTCTGTGGGACGCAATGATGCAGACGAGGACGAGCTGGCATATCACAACCGCACAGAGCGTGAGATCGCCATGCGTGTGCGCATCGGTGCGCTGATGGGCAATACTGTCATCACCGAAAAAGGCGCTGCACTGGTTGTCAAAGACGAGGTAAACAACAAGACCGTAAATTACGGCTTTGAGATGGACGAAAGCGGCGTTGCCACATTCGAGGGTGCGATCATTGACACTATCCTTCCTACCTGCAAGCGCACTGCCACAACCGATGGCATAGCTCTCATTGCCGATTATGGCGGCAAAAAGCTGAAATATTCCTACAGCGAAGATGCAGATGGAAACATCAATCTCATGAGAGACGAGGTGAATGACGATGGATGATATGATGTGGTTCCTGCTGGGGCTGATGAATGGTAAGGGCGGAAAGGTCAAGCCGCTGAGTGTCACAGAAAACGGCACATACAATGTCTCAGATGTTGAAAAGGCTGAGGGGTACACGGGATATTGCCCTGTAACGGTTGATGTGCCGCAGAGCAGCGGGTTTCTGACACTGGAACAGTTGGCGACGTTGCCTACTGCGTGCAGTCTGAGCTATGGGGATTATAGAACGGACGTTAAAATTCATGGTGATAATACTTTGGGTTTCATAGATAGCGGTTATAACGGCTATGCACAATACTCTTTGAACGCTAGGTTTAATTATGGAATGATATGCAAAGTTATTTCCAAAAACAATGTCCCATTTTATGGGGCGTATCTCACATTTAATATGTTATATAATCAATGGGCTTTTATATATGATACAAATTCTGATACAATGCACAGACTGAATTTGACGGAATGGGAATTATCAGAAGCCAGTGCCATTGCACGACCCCAAAACGGGTCTAACCGAATGATGCTTAATATTATATATAAGAACAAATATACATATTATGACCCTACAACCGATGAACAGACAGACACCAGTGAGCAAATTAACAATACTTCAAGTGAAATATATGCGATAGGCAATGGTGTAATGTCTAGCGGAGATGGAGGACACGCAGCGCCAAGCGCAGTATCACTTTGTCTTTCCATTGCGACGGAGCTGTGCAAGGCAGAAAAGGCGTTTTATGAGACTTTTAAAACCTGAAAGAGAGTGAATTTTTTATGTCTATCAGTACAAGAGAAGCAACCGTTACGCTTAGCGGCGTGACAACCGTAACATTTGACCGCAGATATCCATATTTTGCGGTAAGAAAC
>OGPP01000662.1_pt1 | contig 32936 bp, 26 predicted proteins | sample 1553021 | NCBI WGS metagenome assembly OGPP01 (sample SAMEA2580217, study PRJEB22360) | human gut metagenome | biome: human gut; feature: human-associated habitat; material: faeces | place: Denmark | collected 2008/2010
GTGGAGCACCTCCTTGCCAAGGAGGGGGTCGCGGGTTCGATCCCCGTCTCGCGCTTGAAAAAAAACGATACCAAATCGGTATCGTTCTTTCAGACTGTAGACAAAGCTCCTTCCTGTGAGGGAGCTTTGTCTACAGTCTGTTTATTTATCGTTATTTTTACCGTTATCTTCTCTTTTCCGAATCATGCCTCTTACTTTTTATAGTACCATCTTCCTGTATAGGGTGCAAGTCGTCACTGATGGTTCGTATAAATAATTTTACGCGTCTTTGCTGTATTTTTAAGGTGCAAGATTTGTATAATTCCGATAATTGTAGTATACTGTAGGAAAAGAATTTTCGTAACACATCAGTTCACCATGTATTACAGAAAAGAGGTTATATTTCAAATGAAAAAGCAAAGCAAAGTAACCAGTCAGTCTGCCATGCTGCAGCAAAACACAAGATCAACCTATCGGATACTGATCATCAGCATCGTTATGCTGATCCTGTTCATCGGATCCAACATGTATCTGAGCCGGATCAATTCCCTGCAGCTGGAAGCTACCATGTATCTGAACCAGTATCGTCTGGGTTCCAAGACGCTGACCGCTGCCGTACAGTCTTACGCAGTCACCGGAGACCAGACCTACTATGACAATTATATGAAGGAATTAAACGAGGACAAAAATCGTGACATTGCCTGGGAAGGTCTTCAGAAAGACGGTCTGACCGACAATGAATGGGCACAGTTAAACCATATTGCTGAAATGTCCAACGGTCTGGTTCCTCTGGAAGAAGAAGCCATGGATAAGGCCGGTTCCGGAGATACACAAGCAGCTATTTCTTATGTATTTGGTGAGGAATATGAATCTACCGTACAGGAGATCACTGCAACCACAGATAATTGTATCAATGATATCCAGGCACGTATGGCTCAGAAGCAAAATACTCTGAATCTGATAATGATCACTACCATGGTGATTTTCATTCTCTGCTTCCTGACCATTGCCCGCAAGATTGTCACCACACTGACCTTTGCAAAACAGGAACTGCTGATTCCCATTGTAAAAGTATCCGAGCAGATGAAAGTACTTGCGCAGGGACATTTTGACAGCCGTCTGGATCTGCCGGAGGATGACAGTGAAGTCGGCATCATGGTGCAGGCCGTTCATTTCATGAACGACAACTTTACCAAGATGATCACCGAGATTTCCGAGATCTTAGGTCAGATGGGTCAGGGCAATTACCGTGTAGAGCCTACGGAAGAATATGTCGGTGACTTTGTACAGATCAAGGATTCCATGGTGAAGATCATTGCCGATATGAAGAAGACACTGTCCACCATTCAGGTCAGTGCACAGGAGATCGATGGTGGTTCCGAGCAGCTGGCACAGGCAGCTACCGATCTGGCAGAAGGCTGTACCGCACAGGCCTCCAAGATTTCCGAAGCATCCCAGATGATCGACGCTATGGCAAAGAGTATTGAAGAAAAAGCCAGAGTTGCACAGGAGACCGCAGATATCTCCAAGCAGTCCGCACAGACGGTTGCTGATGGCAATGCCAAGATGCAGGAACTGAAAGTCGCAATCGGTGAGATCAGTAAATGTTCCGAGGAGATTCGTTCTATCATTCAGGTCATTGAGGATATCGCTTCCCAGACCAACCTCCTGTCACTGAATGCCTCCATCGAGGCTGCCCGTGCCGGAGAAGCAGGCCGCGGATTTGCTGTCGTAGCCGAGCAGGTCAAGAATCTGGCGGAACAGTCCACCGAGGCTGCCGGAGAGACCACAAAGCTGATCGAGAGCACCATCGATGCTGTCAACAAGGGAATCGCCATTGCAGAAGAAACCGAAGCCAGCATGGATCAGGTAATGGAAGAAGCCGAGGCATCTACCAAGCGTATGGTTGATATGGCACAGGCCCTTCAGGCTGAAGTGTCCAGCGTCCAGCAGATCGATGAAAACATCGCTCATGTGGCCGGAATCGTGGACAACAACTCCGCATCTTCTCAGGAGACCGCCGCTGTCAGCGAAGAACAGTCCGCACAGGTACATACTATGTTACAGCTGATGCATCAGTTCCAGATCTAGTTTTCAGACTGTAGACAAAACGCTTTTGGTCAGCACTCCAGAAGCGTTTTTCTTGTTTTCGGTTCAAAAAGTGTGTACTTGATCAATAATAAACACTTTTGGGCTCCCCTTTTTCCCTTCCTGGCTATCATCTTTGCCAGTTTTTTCAGATTCATGCAGGCAAACGTAAGCCCGACTTTCATTTCCATCCGGGCTTTTTCTATCATCTGTGTATAGCGGAATCCGTGGTTTTCTTTTGCTGTTCCGAAGAGGCGCTCTACGGTCTCTTTCCGTTGCGCATACACTTCCTTCATCCCAATCGTATGCCGGATATCCTCACACTTTTCCATGTACGGCTCCCAGATATGCCGGGTCACTACCTTCACATGATCCCTGCTTTCTGTGCACTGCTTCAGATATGGACATCCTTCACAGACGATTCCGCAGCTCTTGTATTCCCGGTATCCGGAACGGTTCGTCGTATGATAAGTCAGCACCTGATCATTCGGGCATACATAGCAGTCAAAATATTCATCATACACATACTCAGCTTTTTTGAAAAAACCATCTTTGGTCATGGGGCGTTTATACGGTAGAAGCGGTGTGATACCATCATCCAGAAGTAACTTTGCTATCGCTGGTGTTTTGTATCCTGCATCGGCTACCAGTGTCTGAATGCCAATGTCTTTTATCTTATCATACAGGGATTTAAATGTCCGGCTGTCATGCTGGTTGCCGGGATTTACACTATAACCCAGAATCCATCCGTTTTTGTCACAGGCTGTCTGCACGGAATACGCAAAAACATTTGCTGCCACCACAGGAGGGGGGATCTTTAGGATCTTCCTTCTTTTCTTTCAGAGGCTTTTTCCCATGCGCTTCCCGGTCTTCGTTGATTTCCTTCTTTAACTGCTCTTCGAAGAACAGTGCTTCCTCATCTGCAATCCGTTTCCGCATCTTTTTGCTGTTTGCCCGTGCTTTTACATGGGTGGCATCCACGAAGACCTCGGAAGGATCGATCAGTCTGTATTTATAGCATTCCTGCAGGATACGGGAAAAGATCTGTTCAAAAAGATCAGTATCCTTAAAGCGTCTGGTATAATTCTTTCCAAACGTAGAGAAATGGGGAACCTTGTCCATCATTTCCAGACCGAGGAACCATCGGTATGCGACATTGACTTCGATTTCTTTTACTGTCTGGCGCATACTTCGGATGCCGTACAGATACTGGATGAATGGAATTTTAATGAGCATGACCGGATCCATGCTGGGGCGGCCATTGTCTGCACTGTATTTATCGATCACAAGATCATAGATAAAACTCCAGTCGATTGCCTGGTCAATCAGGCGCAGCAGATGATCCTGCGGAACAAGGTCATCCATGCAGAACATCTGAATCTGCTCTCTTTTCTTATCTGCATTCTGTGTCATCATAGGAAACACCGCCTTTATTTTGATACTTTCATTATACCAAAAAAGTAGTGAAAAGTCCTGTAAATACGGCTTTTTCACCACTTCTTATATGCTTGTAAGTACATAATTTTTGCAGTCATGACACAAGAAAAGCTCCCTCAAAGGAAGGAGCTTTGTCTACAGTCTGAAAGTTCGATGTCTACGCTCCGCTCCGGTCCGCGCAGGCCGAGGTCCCCCGGACCTCGTGCGCCGTCTCGCGCTTGATCCTCAAGGCTAAGATAGTACAAATCCGTCTGAAATGATTAGTAAGTAACAAGGTACCGTATGTTCTCGATGTCTCGCGCTCCGTATAGGAGTTTTATTTTGTATGCACATGTCCCCGGGACCAGACTTTACTGGGCTGTGCCTTATAGGTGGGGCGGCGGAAGAGGAGGCTTTTCAGTGCAGGTCCGTTAAAGGGGAAGAGGGGCCAGAAGTAACTGAAGCCTGCGAAGGTCGGTGTGGTAATCATGGAGAGTGACACAAGCGTCAGACCGATAATAAAGCCGGGCAGACCCCATAATCCGGTGGTGACCACCAGGAGAATTCGATAGATCCGCAGGGCATCGGCGAATTCTATACTGGAGAGGGACAGATTCGCCAACATGGTGACGGCGGCATAGAACAGGACTTCGGTAGAGGCCCAGTTAAGGCTGACAGCAATGTCGCCAATCAACAATCCCCCTACAATAGACAGTGCACCGGAGACACGGCTGGAACTAAGTGCGGCAGAGTATTTGAAGAGGTCTAAGAGAAACTCCACCGCCAGCACATAGAAAAAAAGGCGGAAGGGTGACAGATCGCTGACAGGTGTGAGCTGCAGTGAGGCGGTGATCTCGGGATAATAGGCGGAGAGAAGTAAAAATACCGGCAGAAGCAGAAGACTCACCGGAATGCACAGGAGGCGTATCATGCGGAAATAAGTTCCGGTCAGGGGATTGTTGTAATAGTCTTCCGGACTCTGGGTAAACTGGAAGATCGTACCGGGAAGCAGCAAAACGGCGGGAGAATTGTCCACGATGAGCAGAATGTGTCCTTCGCACAGGTAGCTGCATGCCACATCGGGACGCTCTGTCAGCTGGATGCTGGGCAGGGGATTCCACCATCTTTTATGAATCAGAAGTTCTTCTAAGCTTTTGCTGCCCATAGTCAGCGAAGTGATCTGTAACCGGGAGAGCTTTTGCTTCAGAGCCTCTAATAACTCCTCGTTAACCTGGTCTGCCAGATAGGCGATCGCTACATCGGTGCGGCTCTCTGTTCCCAGGGTGCAGATGGAGAAAGTCAGTTTCGCAGAACGCACCCGGCGGCGGATAAGATTGGTATTGAATAAAAGTGTCTCGACGAAGCCGTCCCGGGCACCCCGGGTGCTCCGTTCGGTATCGGGCTCGGAGATACTGCGGACGGGATAGGTACGGACGTCAATGATCACCGCCTGATCGAAGCCGTTCACCAGGAGGATGGAAGGTCCACTTAAGAGATTTTGCAGGATATCATCCACAGAGGAGGTCAGCGATACTTGGGCATAGCCGAGTCTGCTCTGCACATAGAGTGGGAGATCGCGGATCTCGGAATCTAGTGTATAGTGAGGATCCTGCAGGTCGGAGAAGATCTGCTGGAGGATCTCGGTATTGCAGAAACCATTGATCCCCAGCCAAAATGCCGGAGTTTCCCCCAACCGGAGATCGCGTGTGATCAGGTCAAAGCTTTTACCCAGAGGAAGCAATCGGTGGAGAAGATCAATATTTTGGGAAAGTTCTGTGGATAATGAATTGTTTTGTGCCATAAAAAGGGAATCCTTTCTGAATAATGATATAATGATTGCATAGACTGCCCGGTGGGTATATTGTATTATTCAGATAGATTCCCCATTATTTTGGTAACTATTCAGTTTATCAGTGATATAATTGCCACAGACCTAACAGGATCAATAAAAACCCGGAGATGGGATCGGCATATTCTCCGACCCGCTGCAGGAGGACGGAACGTCCCAGGCAGCTCCCCAGTGTCAGGAATCCGAAGGAACAGAAAAAGGTGGATATCGAGGCAGGCAGAAAAGGAAGTCCGGTAATGCTGGTGGAGAAGCCGATACCGATATTATTCATGGAGAGGGCACAGCCCAGAGCCAGCGTCTGTGGGAGAGTCAGATTCCGATGTTCGGCAAATTTTTTCTTCTCCCGGCATAGGCTGCTGTTATCTGAAGAACTGCAACGCCATCTGGATACCAGCCATTTTCCGGCATAGTAGAGCCCGAACAGGATCAGGATACTGCTTCCGGTCCGGGTTGCGATCTCACCGGGGATCAGAGGCAGTAAAAGGTTACCGAGGCTTATAGAGATCACAGTACCGATGAGAGTGACTGCGCTGATCAGCAGATTATGTTTTGCAGGAAGAGGGACCTTCTGCAGTCCCAGTGCGCAGCCTACCAGAAGTGCATCCAGACTGGCGGAGATACCGAAGAGCAATGAGGGAAGAACAGACATAGCATGCTCCGTAGAAAATATTCTTAATTTTACTATATTCCTGTAAAAATTTTTTGTGAGATACGGCGCGGGGGATGCCTGAAGGACAAAAACGATGAAAATAAAGAATAAAATCATAAAATTTGTAAAAAAAGAGACGGTGCTGACTGCAGCAATGGTGCTGGCAGTATTGTCGGCGGTAATGATCCCGCCGGACACAGAATATATCGGATATATTGATTTTCGGACGCTGGCGATTTTATTCTGCCTGATGACTGTGATGGCGGGATTGCAGAAACTGGGCATATTTCGCAGGGTTGCCAGGATATTATTGCAGCATACCCACAATGTGATTGCGCTGGCAGAAATTCTGGTATTGCTGTGCTTCTTTTTCAGCATGTTGATCACGAATTATGTGGCATTGATCACTTTTGTCCCTTTTACGTTTACGGTACTTCGTCTGTCCGGAGAAGATGCAGTCCGGAAACTGGCAGTTCCGGTGGTGGTATTACAGACGATCGCAGCGAATTTAGGAAGTATGCTGACTCCCATTGGTAATCCACAGAATCTGTATTTATATGGGAAAATACAGATGTCCCCGATTGCATTTATAAGGTTGATGCTGCCGTATTCTACGGTGTCGCTGCTCCTTTTGCTTATCTGTACGGTGGTTGCGGCGAAACACAGTGGCATTGCCGTCAGGGATGTAGCAGGGGCGTTGCAGGCAGAAGATGCCGGGCAGGAAACGGCAGGATGGCGTAGACATCTGTCTGTGTTTTATCTGATATTATTTTTGTTGTGTCTGTTAACGGTGGCGCATGTGATTCCCTATCCGGTAACGCTTGGAATTGTGGTACTTGGTGTTGGAATCTTGGACCGTACGACCATAGGAAAAGTGGATTATTCGCTGCTGCTGACCTTCGTGGGATTTTTTATTTTCATAGGAAATATAGGAAGAATGCCTGCTTTTTGCAGCTTTTTACAAAAAATTATTGAAGGAAGGGAAGTCATGACGGCAGTGGTTGCCAGCCAGGTGATCAGCAATGTACCGGCAGCGCTGTTGCTGTCTGGTTTTACAGAAAATGTGGAAGCATTGATCGTTGGAACGAATCTGGGTGGTCTGGGCACATTGATCGCTTCTATGGCAAGCCTGATCTCTTATAAACAGGTGGCAAGTCAGATTCCCGGGGAAAAGAAACGGTATTTTGGATGGTTTACAGTGGTCAATGTGGGCTTTTTGCTTCTATTGTTATTTATAAACGGTCTGTTATAGTGTGTTTATTATTATACAATTATTTTTTTTATTATGTAAGGAGGCAGCATCATGACAGAAGATATGACAATCATTGCAGAAGAGGCATATTCCGCAGCCAGGGAGATCCTGGAGAAAGCTAAGCCGGAGGCGGGAGAACTGTTTGTAGTGGGGTGTTCCACCAGCGAGGTGGGAGGCGCATCCATCGGAACCTATTCCAGCCCGGAGCTGGCAGAGGTGGTCTTCGGCGGAATCTATCAGGCAACGCAGGAAGCAGGTGTCTATCTGGCAGCCCAGTGCTGTGAACACCTGAACCGCGCGCTGATCCTGGAAAAAGAGGCAGCCGTAAAATACGGTTATCCCATGGTCAATGTGGTTCCCCAGCCCAAGGCGGGAGGATCCTTCGCTACGGCAGCGTATAAAGCATTTGAACATCCGGTGGCAGTAGAACATATTCAGGCGGCAGCGGGAATGGATATCGGGGATACGTTGATCGGAATGCATTTGAGAGATGTGGCAGTACCGGTGCGTCTCCGGACCGGACAGATCGGAGACGCCCATGTGGTATGCGCCCGTACCAGACCGAAATTCATCGGCGGTGGCAGGGCAGTCTATGACGAAGAATTAATGTAGTGCAATCGTACGAATTTGTAAGCAGGAAGTTCTGAGGGCGGGATCGGGAATTATTTCTGCGGCATTTTGCGGAAGTAATCACGGATCCACCGTCCGGATTCATTGAAATCCTCATCGGTCCAGTCGGAGAGAGTCGTGCTGGCAGCCTTGAAGACACTGCTGCTTTCGTCCTTGTTCGCCAGATTCCAGCAGCAGAAGCTGATCTGATATTTGTTCAGCAGATCCAGCCATTTGGTGGTGGAATCAAAATCATTGGCACCATTGCCGGAAGCGTCGCACATACCGAATTCGCTGACGAAGACCGGAAGATTGTTCTGTGCGCAGGTCTCTAAGCGGTTACGCAGGTCATCTTTGTGGGTGCCTGCGTAAAAATGCAGGGTATACATTACATTATCAAAGGTAAGCGGGGAAGCTGCGGCTTTGTCGATCTCCTGGCTCCAGGTAGGGGTTCCTACGAGGATGACGGCATCCGGCTTCTGTTCCCGGATCACCGGGATGACTTCCTCGGCATAGGACTTGATGCTGTCCCAGGAGGTACCGCTGTTGGGCTCATTACAGATCTCATAGAGCACATTGTCGTTGTCAGCAAAAGCTTCCGACATTTCCCGGAAAAAGGCGATCGCCTCATCTTTGTTCTGATTCGGGTCACAATCACTTAAAATATGCCAGTCTACGATCACGTACATTCCAAGCTCTGTGGCGTAGGATACACCGTCTCTTACCAGCTGCTTCAGCTGTTCCTTATCACCGCCGGCACAATAACCGCCGTACTCCGCTGTATACATAGCGAGGCGGATACAGTTGGTATTCCAGTCATCCCGCAGGGTACGGAAGGAATCATAATTGATATACTGGGGGAACCAGGCAATACCGTGGGTGGACATACCGTAGAGCTGGACAATGCTCCCGTCTGCATCGGTCAGCTTCCCGTTCTCCACATGGAGGGCGCCGTGCTGTCCGAAGGGGGTGGAAGTCACATCCGCAGGCTCTGTGGATTGCGTTCCGGGAGCATCGGGGGCTGGTGTCTGCTTGGATGCAGCGGTGCTTTCGCTGACGGTTTCTGTGATGGCAGCAGACGCTTCGGGGGAAGCAGATGTTGCGGCTTCATTTGACGTATCCTGCCTGCCACAGCCGGCGAGAGCACAGGTGCCTAAGGCTGCCAGTACGGCACAGCTGAGAGTTTTTTTAAAAATAGACATAATAACCTCTTTTCTTATTCGAGAATCAACGAATGAAAATACAAACAATGGGTTACCTTTTAAAACTAAAAAACAAGCACTTACAACAAATATTATAATTGTGTCTGTGTAGCTTGGCAAGAAATGATTGCCCGCGGATAGGAGCTGTGATACAGTTAATGGGAACAGAGTTCGGAATAGAGGACAGAGATGGAGGAAACCTATGCTTCCGCAGTCATTTACAGAGAGAATGCAGGGACTTTTGGGATCGGAATATGAAGAGTTCCTGGCAAGCTTTGAGCATGAAAAATATCAGGCATTGCGTCTGAATCCGTTAAAAAAGGATGACATGTATGTCATAACAGAAAAAGTAAAGCAGACTTTTCAGTTGCAGCCGGTTCCCTGGGCGGAGAACGGATATTACTATACCAAAGAGGATCAGCCGGGAAAGCATCCCTGGCATGAAGCGGGACTTTATTATATCCAGGAACCCAGTGCCATGGCACCTGTGACACTACTGTCACCTCGTCCCGGGGAGCGGATCCTCGATCTATGTGCTGCTCCCGGAGGGAAAAGTACCCAGATCGCATCCGCGATGGAGGGAGAGGGACTGCTTGTCACGAATGAGATCCACCAGGCGAGGGCGAAAATACTGTCGGAGAACGTGGAGCGCATGGGCATCCGCAATGCCTGTGTATTGAATGAGACACCGGAGCACCTGGCGGATATTTTCGAGGAATATTTTGACCGGATCCTGGTGGATGCACCCTGTTCCGGAGAGGGAATGTTCCGGAAGAATGAAGTGGCCTGTGAGGAATGGAGCCCGGAAAATGTGCAGTTATGTGCAGACAGACAGGACGGGATCCTGGAGTGCGCGGCACGGATGTTAGTCCCGGGAGGCAGACTGGTATATTCTACCTGCACCTTTGCGCCTGTGGAAAATGAGGGAAGCATCAGCCGTTTCCTGGCAAAGCATGAGGAATTCGAGATTGTCCCCATAGATAAAGCGAAGCTGGGGATCCCGGAAGGCTGCGACGGTATTCCCGCTTGTGTAGAGAATCCGGCACCCGGCATTACGGGGACTTTACGTCTGTGGCCCCATAAGTTACGTGGCGAGGGGCATTATGCCGCAGTATTACAGAAAAAGGGAGAGCTTCCGGAAGGCTATCAGCCGGTGAGTGCCACCGGATCAGAGAAGGGAATTCCGGCGAAGAATCTGACAAAAGACTGGGCAGAGTATTTTAACTTCGCAAAAGAGACCTTTTTGGAGGAGCAGACGATCAAAGCAGGACTATGCACTGCCGGAGAAGGATTTCTGGCATTTGGTGATAATCTGTACCGCATGCCGGAGAGAATGCCCGGGGTGAAAGGACTGAAGGTATTGCGACCGGGACTTCATCTGGGCACCTTGAAAAAGAACCGTTTTGAACCGGCGCACGCGTTAGCACTGGCACTGCGCCCGGAGGATGTGAAGCATGTGTGGAAGTTGTCTGTGGAGGAAGCCGCGGCTTATCTGAAGGGACAGACTTTTTCCGCGGAAGGCGAGAAGGGCTGGTATCTGATCTGCGTGGACGGTTGTAGCCTTGGCTGGGGGAAACTGGCAGGTGGCGTCATGAAGAATCATTATCCTAAAGGACTGAGAAAGTGATTAGGCGATAGAGATGCAACGGTATAGATTAACATCCGGAACAACGGTTAGGGGGATGACAGAGGAATAGGTTATGAAAACGGAAATATTATATGAAGATAACAGCATACTGGTCATCCGCAAACCGGCGGGACTGGCGGTGCAGTCCGCCGGAATCGGACAGGCGGATGTGGTCAGTGAGTTGAAATCCCATCTTGCAAAGCTTCCCGGCGCGGGGAGAACGGGAAAAGGAGAGCCGTATCTGGGCATAGTCCACAGACTGGATCAGCCGGTGGAAGGACTGTTGGTATTTGCCAAAGACACAAAGGCAGCAGCGGCATTGTCGAAGCAATTAACAGAAGGTGCGCTGAATAAACATTATTATGCAGTACTTTGTGGATATCCTGACTGCCCGGAGGGGGATCTTGTGGATTACCTTCGCAAGGAAGGTAATGTGGCGGTGGCAGTGACCGGCAGGGAGCAGGAATTTGCAGATGCGAAGATTGCCGCGCTGCACTATCGCATTTTGGAAGAGATCAACGCTCCTTCTCCGCTTGCGCTTGCAGATGTAACGATCGGGACCGGACGGTTTCATCAGATCCGGGTGCAGTTCGCACATGCGGGATTTCCACTGTTTGGAGATACGAAGTATGGAACGGCAGTGCTAAAAGAGGCGATGTCTGCGCAGAAATATCGCGGCGTGGCACTATGCGCGTATTCTCTGGAGCTTGTCCATCCCGTTTCCGGGAAAAAGATGGGATTCCGGGTAGTGCCGAAGAATCCGGCATTTGCGGGTTTTGCGATGGAGGAATTGAAAAAACTCACAGAAAATGAAACCGGAATCTCCAAAAGAGGATAAAAAAAGTCTCTCAGAGCACACTAATCCCAAAAAGGGAGTGTGCGGAATGGACTGGGGAGAATTCGGTAAAAACATTATAGGAAAAAAGATGATAGTACTGCTTGCGGTGACGGGAGCAGTCTATTTTTTCCTGCAATATCTGACACCTCTTCTGGCACCGGTGTTGCTGGCGATGCTGTTTGTCACGATATTCGGACCGATGATGAAGCGGATGAACCGCAAACTGCATTTTCCAAGACCTTTAAGCGCCATAGTGCTTCTGATTCTGGCGACACTGCTGTTGGCTGTACTGTTATGGGTACTGAGTTCCTGGGTGCTGGGAAGTCTACCGGTGTGGATCCGGAGTATGGATGCGAGGGAGCAGGAGTGGCTGGAGGCGGTCCGGAACCTATGCCGCAGCGTGGGAGAGATCATAGGTGTGGACGCTTCCTATCTGGAAAATACGGTCAGCGGCAGACTGCAGGAGGGACTGGATTCGCTGGAGGAAAATATTCTGCCGGGGATGCTGTCGCAATCCATGCAGTATGTGCGGTGGTTTGCGGAGCTGGGAGGATTCCTGGTGACATTTCTCATTGCGTCGGTACTGTTGGCGAAAGACTATGACGGGATCATGAACCATCTGCTGGATCAGGAGTCCTGCCATGTGCTGTTGGAGGTGATCTGCGGAATTGTCCGCTATATCGCTACATTTGTAAAAGCACAGGGGATCATCATGTCGGCGATCGCACTGACGGCAGCGATTACGTTAGGGATCGCGGGGATAAAGCATGGAGTGCTGTGGGGGATCCTGGCGGGAATTCTGGATGCGCTGCCTTTTATCGGCACGGGGGTGGTGCTGGTGCCACTGGGAATCTGGCAGCTATTGGAGGGAAGCTTCGGTAGAGCGTTTATCTGTGGTGTGCTGTATGTGGTATGTATTTTCCTGCGGGAGATACTGGAGCCCCGTCTCATCGGCAGGAAAATAGGAGTGTCTCCCATTGCTGTATTGGTGTCGTTGTATGCCGGGATCCGGCTGTTCGGCGTCTGGGGGATCATCAAGGGACCGTTGGGATTTGTGCTGATCTACGAGACGTATCATAGCCTGTCTAAGATGTCTGAGCGGCAGAAAAACGGAGGGGATCGCTCTTGAGAAAAGATTGACGAAAGAAGTCCGGAAAGCTATCATGAAAGTGATAGTCCTATTACTGAAGAATGCTTTGGAAGGGCATGATTATGGCAAAACATACGACCGGAAAAAAGAAAACGGAATCTGTGGAGGAGACGCTTTGCAGTTTCAATGGCTTTTTGTGTGATATTGTGATCAGCGTATATATGTGTGCGGTACTGGTGGTATTGCCGCTTTATAATAAAGGATATGCACAGATCGGAACGGAGAAGGAGAATTTTTTCAGAAAGACCATGACCTACGGAGGAAAGGCATTGCTTCCGGTATTTGTCCTGTGGGCGATTTTTCGTCTCATTACGGCGATCCGTGCAAAGAAGCTGCCGGGGATCAGGGAATTGCCGGGGAGATTGTGGAGGGACCTGAGCAGTACGGATAAATTCGCGGCGTTATATGGGATCGCGGTATTACTGTCGTATCTGTTTACGAATTACCGGGAAGAGGCATTGTGGGGGACAGCGTCCTGGCGGATGGGAATGTGGACGCAGCTGGGAGCGGTGATCGTGTATTTTATGATCTCCCGTATGTGGCAGTGGAAGAGCTGGATCCCGGTGCTGGTACTGCCAGTGTCTGCGGTTGTTTTCTCCCTGGGATATGTGAATAAGTTCTGCCTGTTTCCCATAGATCCGCAGTTCGTAAATACCTCTTTTATCTCGACGATAGGGAATATCAACTGGTATTGCGGGTATCTGGTGACGATATTGTTCGGGGGAGTCTATCTGCTGTGGCGGATGGAAGAGAAAATGACCTGGAAAAAGCTGTTGCTGATGGCATATGTGACGATCGGTTTCGCCTCGCTGGCGACTCAGGGAAGCAGCAGCGGCATTGTAACCTTCGCGGTGGTCATGTTCGTATTATTCGGGATGTCCGTGAGAGACAGCAGGAGGATGGAAGTGTTCTGGCAGGAGATGACGATGTTCTCCGGGGCATGTCTGTTGACCTTTATATTGCGAAAAGCGAATGTGTTTTCACAGGAATTAGTGATGGAAGGAATGACGGATCTGCTGACGTTTTCGATGGTAACCATACTTATGACGATACTGTCAGGAACCATTTTATGCTTGATACACAGAGCTCGGCTGAAGCGGAGTTATCCGGAGAAACTGCTACATAGAATATATTGTGGGATCGCTATTGCGGTGCCGGTCATGATATTGCTTGTTTTATTACTGACGCTGATCAATACCTTAGCCGGTGGCGCGTTGACTCCCAACATCACAGACCCGAATGTGACAAAATGGCTGACGTTTAATGTCAGCTGGGGGAGTGCCCGGGGCGGTACCTGGGCAGCAGGCGCCAGATGCTTTTGGGAGGCGGATTTTCTGCATAAAATATTCGGCGTGGGACCGGATTGCCTGTATGCATTTTTATCCAACGAGGGAAGCGTGGGACTGCAGACGATGGTGAATGACCGTTTTGGCGGGAGCCGGCTTACGAATGCACACAATGAATGGCTGACGGTTCTGGTGGATATAGGAGTATTGGGACTGATCAGTTATGCCGGAATGATGATCACGGCGATCAGGGATTTCCTTCATGCCGGGGAGAACAAGATGCTGGTCGGAGCCTGCGGGATCTGTGTGCTGGCATATACAGTGAATAATATGTTTAGTTTTCAACAGGTGATGAATATTTCGACGATGTTTGTAGTAATGGGAATTGGAGAGAATTTGCGGTCTGCGCCCGAACGATGTGTTCGAGCCAGCTAGAGGACGTAAGTTCAATACATTGAGATAGACAAAAATAACCCCTCACAAAAGTGAGGGGTTATTTTTAGTCGTCGCGACAAGATTCGAACTTGCGACCTCTGCGTCCCGAACGCAGCGCTCTACCAAACTGAGCCACGCGACGATTTTGTTAACACGAATCGCGTCAACATTAAAATAATAAATAAAAACCCATTGATTGTCAAGCAAAAAACGAATATGATAGAAGAAAAAGTTGCAAAAACGATAAAATCACGAAATTAAGAGAGGAAATTCTATGTACAATACAACGGTAACGCTGAAAAAAGGAGAAGGAAGAACGCTGAAAGCCGGGGGAATGTGGGTATTCGATAATGAGATCGCATCCATCCTGGGGACGTTTGAGAATGGCGACATTGTAAACATTCATGATTTTGACGGCTATTTCATGGGATACGGTTATATCAATACCAATTCCAAGATCACGCTCCGTCTGTTGGCGCGCAGGAAGGATACGGTGATCGATGAGGAATTTTTTGAACAGAGGGTACGGGATGCCTGGAATTACCGTAAGGAGACCATCGATATCTCCAGCTGCCGTCTGATCTTCGGAGAGGCGGATTTCCTGCCGGGTATTGTCATTGATAAATTCTCGGATGTACTGGTAGTGGAATCTCTGGCATTGGGAATCGATAAGTGGAAGCTTGTGATCATTGATGCTTTGAAGAAAGTACTGGCGGAGGATGGCATTACTATCCGCGGTGTCTACGAGCGGAGCGATGCCAAGGTACGCTTACAGGAGGGTATGGAGCGTTACAAGGGCTTCATCGGCGAACCGTTTGACACGAAAGTAGAGATTGTGGAGAACGGTGTGCATTACATGGTGGATGTAGAGGACGGACAGAAGACTGGATTTTTCCTGGATCAGAAGAATAACCGTGCCGCCATTCATCGTTTCTGTAAGGATAAAAAGGTGCTGGACTGCTTCACACACACCGGCTCCTTTGCATTGAACGCGGGAATTGCCGGAGCGAAGAGTGTTCTGGGTGTGGATGCTTCTCAGCTGGCTGTGGATCAGGCAACGGAAAATGCGAAGCTGAACGGACTGGAAAATACGGTAAGCTTCCGATGTGCGGATGTCTTCGAGTTATTGCCGGAGCTGGAAGCGCAGGGCGAGAAATATGATGTGGTGATCCTGGATCCGCCTGCTTTTACCAAGTCCCGCAATTCCATCAAAAATGCCGTAAAAGGATATCGCGAGATCAATCTTAGGGGCTTAAAGCTGGTGAAAGACGGCGGATTCCTGGTAACTTGTTCCTGCTCCCATTTCATGGATCCGGAGCTTTTTGCCAAAACAATCCGGGAGGCTTCTCATGGTGCGCATAAGCGTCTTCGCCAGGTAGAATTCAAGACACAGGGACCGGATCATCCGATTCTGTGGGCAGCGGACGAGAGCTATTACCTCAAGTTCTACATTTTTCAGGTTGTTGATGAGAAGTAAGAGCCGGGAAGTAGCGGAAATGCTTGATTTATAAGGGATGGAAGGCATTTGACGTTTATAGGGAAAACCTCGTAAAGTATCGTAAAATATCACAAAACCGTGACTTAAAGTGGTAAGAAAAGTGGTAAGTCTGAGTGGTAAGCACCTGAAAAGTAACGAATGGTAAGTTTATGGGGAAAACGGTATGTTCTAGTTGAATGATAATGGGAAACTAACAAAAGACTAACCATAGACTAACGAAGGACTAACCACGTGTATCTTTCTTTTTCAAATAAGAGATAGTATTATTAGTGTGGCAAGAAAAACGACTTACAAATATATACGGAATGACTACGGTTTGGCTACGGTATTGAGACTTTTTTTGAAAAGCAATTGCATTGTCATGATGACAACTGGACATTTGACATCGGAAGCAATAAAGTATTCTAAAGCAATAATGGAGGATACAAATTTATGTATTCTTACTTTACAGAAAGAAGATATTGAAGTAATTATTAAAAATCCAGCAAGCATCATTAAGATATTTAATCATCAAGCGGAAAGTGCAAAGAAGATAAAAGTTTTAAATGATGGTGAACAGTAGATTCTTATAGGAGAAGACTATGACGATTATCTGATAAAGGGAAAAATTTTATAATCCGTCCAGGGTGACAGCCTTGGCCCATAGATGTGTTGTGACACATGCAGAACATCTGAATCTGTTCTCTTTTCTTATCTGCATTCTGTGTCATCATAGGAAACACCGCCTTTATTTTGATACTTTCATTATACCAAAAAAGTAGTGAAAAGTCCTGTAAATACGGCTTTTTCACCACTTCTTATATGCTTGTAAGTACATAATTTTTGCAGTCATGACACAAGAAAAGCTCCCTCACGGGAAGGAACTTTGTCTACAGTCTGAACAGAGGTGACATACTTTGTCACCTCTGTTGGATAAAAATATGGTCTGAATGGAATCAGATCGGTTAGTTTTAATTAAATGTCTGTGTAATCTTCCTATAATCATTCGGAGACATTCCTATGTAGGATGAAAAAACTCGGTTAAAATATCGTTGGTTAGGATATCCTACTAAATCAGAAATTTCAGTTATTTTTTTATTGGTTTCTTTCAGAAGATGTTTGGATTCCTCAAGTCGGAGCTCAGTCAGGATGATGGTAAAGTTTTTTCCTGTATGCTGGCGAATCAATCGGCTTACATAAGAGGGATTACGCTGTACATATTCAGATACACTGGTCAGGCTGATGGATTGATTATAGTTCTGTTTTATATATTTCAGTACCAGTTCAACAATTGTATTGCCATTCGCCTGATACTGGGAATTGACCAGCCTGCACATGGATGTAACAATTGGAAAAAAAGGATTGATAGAATAGCTTTTCCCGATTGTTCTTTTTAATGTACTCAATTCATTAAGGATCTCATCCTTTAATTCATGAATCTGTGTTATTTCCCGTAAGGTAAAGGAAAGGGAAGAAAGCAGGAAGAAAAAGATTTCTTCGCTGATGCTTTTACTTTCTGATAAATCAGATGAAAAGCTATCCAGACATTTTGCCGCTTCCTTGACATTGCCGGCTAAGATCTGTGTAGAAAGGAACTGCGCCTTTTCGTGAAGATTGAACAGGCAGTATGATTTCGTGCTTAAATCATCATAAAATATAATGGAATCGTCAGGGTGATTTTCGTAATGGGACTGACATATCGTTATTTGACGGCGCAGGGTATTCAGATGATTAAAATTATTAGACAGACTACTTATGCTGATCTGAAAAAGTACATCATTTTCTTTCAGTTCATTTAGCAGAAGTTCCATATCCTTCATCATGGCATAATTAGAAAACCCGTCGCTTTCTGAAGGGTAAATCCAGTATATCGCATCTCCAATATTATATAGAAGAGCATTGTTGTCCCGCTTTTTTATGGCTAATTCTGCCAGATGGGAATAATAGTATTTTTCTTCAATCTGATTAGAAATTGAATCAATGTAAAAATGGCATTTGATAACAACGAGCCGGAAGTCCCTGATATCTATGTGAAGCAGATTTTTCTGCACAAGTAATTGATCTTCAGACATAGGAGAGGACCAGAAAAGCAGCTCCTGTAAAAACTGTTTTCGGATATAAGATTCATTTTCATTGAAGTAGCTACGAAGAACTTCATAGTTACTTTCCCGGCGTCTGGCAGCTTCAAGTTTTGCTATTGCATGGCGTATGCAGGACAATGTTGATTCAGCATCTATAGGCTTTAAAATATAATCAAATACGTTATACCGGATGGCAGCCTGGGCATATTTGAATTCAGAGTAACCTGTAATTAAAATCACCAATATTTCAGGATATGTTTCTTTGACATACTGTGCCAGATCAAGTCCGTTTTTTACCGGCATGCGTATATCAGACAGCACGATATCAGGATGATGGGTTTCAATTATATCTATGGCAGTCGGTACCTCGGGTGCACATAAAATATCAGAAAAAGAAAGCGGGCTTTCGGAAATAAGCTGAACAAGTTTTTGACGTTGGATATCTTCGTCATCTACAATTAGTATTTTCATAACAGGTCTCCTCGTATAATAAGTGTATAGCCAGTAGAAACGATGGTTATGCACTTATTCTTTCTATAGATTTATAGATGATCTGAGACACCTGGGATAATCTCTTTCCATCTCATCTACTTTGGTTATTAGTTACATAGGTTATTCTGTGGTATGATATCAACAGAGTCTGATGTCTAGAGGCTCTGCTTTGTCTCCTTTCAGCCCGATCTCGGTGCCTGCCTAGAAAGCTTGCATCCTGATTCATATGTCATATTCCGCTTACACAGATGTTTCATCCTCTGGCGTACAGCACCAGCAAAAGAGCTGCCAGAGTGTATGCTTATTACGCGAGGTTTCGGTCAGCATATGATTCCCAGGATAAACCTTTTACTTCAGATTCCAAGAATACTTAATCGGAAAGGCGGGTGATATCATTTTAAAGATTAACCCTTTATCTACGCTTTACGTCGGTATTGATGTCAGCTCAAAATCCAACTATGTTTGTGCTTTGGATTTTTTCAAAAATAAATACATAAACTCTTCTTTTGCCAACAATCAGCCTGGGGCTGAGGAATTAGCTTTGAAGATACTTGAGTGTTTAAATCAACACCCCCCGACTTAACTATGGTTGTTGCTGCTTTAGAATCAACTTCTGTTTACAGCATCCATATCGCTAATTATCTTTCTTCTTGCGAAGAATTGATGCGGTTTAAGCCTTATGTTTTTGTCCTGAACCCTAAATGTACTGCAAACTACAAGAAAAGCTATATAGGACTTGGTAAATCTGATCCTATTGATGCCTTTGTTATTGCAGACTATGCAAGAGCCGGAAACATTGAATCCGAGCCTTGGCGCGGCAGCCAGTTTCTTGCTTTGAAACGTCTCACACGGTATCGTCTTCACCTTGTTGAATGCATGGCCAGGGAGAAAACTTATCTTATCTCCAATCTTTATCTGAAATTCAGTTTGACATATCACCAGATTGCTTTTTGGGTATACATATTAAAATATGGGTTCCATCTTTGAAATTTTTCTGTATGCTGATACCGTAATTGTTGCCATAAGTGAGGCGAAGTCTTTTCTGTATATTCATCAGACCGATACCATTGCAGCCGGTATTCTTATCGTCCATATCAATGAAAGGATCCAGATGATTGATTTTATCTATAATTTCTTCTGAAATTCCGCAGCCATTGTCCTTTATATGTAAAATAACAGAAGAATCGTCAGAGGCAGCAGTAACTGCAATGAGCATTTCTTTGAACGAATCATTGAATCCATGGATAATCGCATTTTCAATTAAAGGCTGAAGCGTCAGCTTGGGAATTGCATAGGAGTTCAGCTCCTCGGGTACATCAATCAGGACAAGCAGCCTGTTTTGGTATCGGATTTTTTCGATAAATAAATAATTTCTCACATATTCCAATTCTTTTTGCAGGGAAACAATATTATCTGCTTTTATGGCAAATCTTAAAAACTTACTCAAAGAGACGATGGATGCCTGTGCCTCGCTGCTTTTTTGAAGTGAAATAAGTCCATTAATACAGTCAAGAGTATTGTACAAAAAATGAGGATTGATTTGTGCGTATAAAGAAGCTAATTCCGCATCTTTGGTAGCAAGCTCCTGGGCATGCAGGGAGGAGGTGAGCTGTGAGACTCTGACGAGCATGGAATTATATACATTTTCGAGTTCTTCAAATTCACCTTTTACATTCATATGGATAAGCGCGGCGTTGCCTAAAGAGTCTGTAGAGCTAATCTTTCTGATAAATTGATTAAAGCGGCCAGAGATGACTCCGTAGGCAAGAATAATAGATCCGGTAATCAATATTACAGATATACTGATAAGAATAAGTAAGTGACGAAGCAGATGATAGGAGCCGGCATATAGTTTTGAGTCATTGATAATTCCCATAAGTACAAAGTTACCATATTTTAATTCCTGGGAATTTGCATGATAATTATAAGTATGCAGGGTTAGTCTGTTGTTATTAAAAAGTTCCTGACAGTCAGAATCAGACAAAAGGGAAAAATTCGAGACGATTTCCCCCTCTGTGGTAACAAAACAATAGGATGTTGATGAGGATGAAGAATGGTAACCAATAGAATCCGCAAAGACCCGGCTGCTTAACCGGATGGAAAGCAGTCCGAGAAATTGATCCGTCTGGGATATCTGATAGTTATATATGGCACGAAAGAAGTATAGACTCCGGCTCTGGGTATCCCAAAATAAGTATCCCTGTCCGTGAAGAGCAGTGATATTGTCTTTCAGCAGTCCGAATAATTCATTTGTACGCTTTTTCTCTGTGTTATAAATTGCACTTGTGGCGTAAAGATCCCCAGCGGCATTCTGAATAGAGAGAGTAACGATCGGGTTGTTGATTGTCCAGCTGTTTATAACATAGGAAGAGGAAGAATGATACATATAGTTGTATAAAATATCGGTCAAGAGTGACTGATCATCCGGAGATGGGAGAGTAACGTTCTTTTGAAGGAGCTGTTGGGTAATATCTGAATAGATGATGGAGTCGGTTGCATAATAAAGGGAATCAAAATAACCGTTAAAATTATCGGTTTTGTTCATAATGGCATTTTGGGTTTCCAGGGCAAGCGTATTTTTCATCTGATGAAGGTAAACATTCCAGACAGAAAATGCAATAAGAATATATCCGAGTATTAATAAAGGAAGTACAGCTGCAAAGTATAACTGTTTAATGCTGAATGATTTAAGTAAATTATCAATCTTTTCTTTTGCGGTTTTCATAATGCTCCTTATCATTCAGAGGATTTGATTTTTGTATGTATTTATCCGGAAGATGTCAAAACTTGTGACCTGAATGTAAAATAGTGTGCAGTACATTTAGTATATAATGCATGTTATCATAAACATATAAAAAAATAAAGTGTACCGGGAGGTAAAGATTATGAAGGTAAAGAATGTAAAAAAAATTCTGGCTACTGTAATAACTGCCGCTTTGGCAATTGGGCTAGCAGGGTGTGCATCATCAACACCTGTAAAAACTGATGATACAGGAAAAACAAAGGTTTCAATGGTTATTTTTAGTGGTGGCGGACAGGATACATTTGATAATGCTGCGGCTAAATTTAATGAGATGCAGGATGAGATTGAACTTTCCATTCAGCCGGCAACCGGTGATTACAACCAGTATCTGGGTGCCAGAGCCGCATCCAATGACCTGCCGGATATGTTTTGGCTTTCTCCATACGCACAGGTACAGCAGTTTGCAGGAAATGGATATCTTATGGATCTGAGTGATCAGGAATTTACGAGCAAGGTCTATGATTATACCTTGAATGCAGTCAGTTATGACGGCAAGGTTTATGCATATCCTCTCAGACAGGAGTTCCTTGGAGTCTTTTATAACACAGAGTTATTTGAAAAAGCAGGAATTACTGAAGTTCCGACTACACTTACAGAATTAAATGAGGATTGCCAGAAGCTTCAGGATGCAGGGATTACACCTTTTGCAGCTACCTATAAAGATGCTTGGACACTGAACCATGCATTCAGTTGTCTGGAAGGAGCAGCTGTTGATAAGAATGATAATATGGAGAGCTGGGTTGCATCCATGAATGATGGTTCCGGAAGCTATAAGACAGATAAGTCCGACAATGTGTTTGAGTTTTTGGATCTGATGAAAGAAAACTCCGGAAGTAATTATATGGATTCGGATTCTACAGCCGGATTTACAGCTTTTGCTAACGGTGATGCAGCCATGCTGTTTTCAGGCGAATTTTCACTGTTGAACGTAGCTACGATTAATCCTGATCTTCCGGTTGGACTGTTTGCAGCGCCTGTTACGGACGATTCGTCAGATGCCAAGCTGGATGTAGATGTTGGTGTTGCTTGTGTCATCAACAGTCAGACGAAAAACAAAGAGGCTTGTTTAAAGGTACTTGAGTATTTGAGTGATAATACCAGTAAGGATGGCTGGTTTGGCACTACAAACGATGCTATGGGAGAGGCTGTTCCCTGTATGCCATATGAAGGACAGTATTCAGCAAAATACATGGATGATTATAAAGCCTATATGAACAGTGGAGCAAACAGACCGTGGGTATATCAGCAGCTGCCGGCAGGAAGCAATACCGAGATTGGAAACATTATTCAGGCGTATATGGCCGGTTCTGTAGATAAAGAGCAGGCGCTGCAGCAATTGGATGAAAGCAATCAGGAGCTTCTTAACCCGTAATTAATATAAATATAAGATAAAGGGGACATTATGTTCCTCTTTATCTTATATCATGGGAGAAATACGATGTCGGATTTGATATATAAAAGAAATAGAAAAAGGTATTTATTGTTAATTCTTCCAGCTTTTATTTTATACACGTTTACCTTAGTCATACCATTGCTGGGAGGTACATTTCCAAATGCACTTACAAACTGGAATCTTATGAAAGGGACGAAGCAGTTTGTAGGATTGGATAACTATATTCGTCTGTTACAGGATAAAAACTTTCAGCAGGCAATTGTGTTTACACTGATATTAGGAATCGTCACTATTATATTTACAAATGTACTGGCATTTATTACCGCTTTTTTTCTTAGTGAAAAAATATTTGGAGGAAGTATATCAAGAGCAATGTTCTTCCTGCCTAATATCATCAGCGGAGTAATGGTTTCCTATGTCTGGTATTTCATTTTTACAAGAGCCATACCGGATGTGGGAAAAATGCTTTCGAATCATTTTCTGTCCAATATAAGCTGGTTTGGAACACCGGGCTGGGCTTTTGCTGCAACGACAATTGTCAGTGTCTGGCAGGGAACGGGTTTTCTGATGATTCTGTACATTGCAGGTCTTCAGACAATTCCGAAGGATGTGCTGGAGGCAGCTAAGCTGGATGGATGCGTGGGTATTAAAAAAATTGCTTATATTGAACTGCCTCTGTTAATGACAACAGTCACGGTTAATTTGTTTGTGTCCATTGCAAATAGTTTCAAAGCCTTTGATATTCCGTTTGCGTTAACCGGAGGTGGACCGGGAGGAAGTACACAGACAATTGCACTGGATATATATAATGATGCATTCGGATCTTTCAGATACGGATATGCATCGGCAAAGTCAGTTATCCTGTTTCTAATGGTAGCAGCAGTAACTCTTGTACAGCTTTGGATAACAAGAAAGAAGGAGGTTCAGGCATGAAAGAAGAAAAAAGGGAAAGCAGATGGAAAGGCATAATTATGCTGGTATTGGGTTTTATTTTTATGCTTCCCGTATTACTGATTGTAATGAACTCCTTTAAGACAGGAAAGGAAATTCTTACTAATTTTGTATCCTTTCCAACATCGCTCTATCTGGATAACTTTACCCGGGCAATGAAGACGATGCGGTATGCATCTTCTTTTATGAATTCTGCGATAATAACAATTTTAACCGTTATTATTTCATTAACCGTCAGCTATCTGGCGGCATATGGAATTTTACATTTAAAAGGAAAACTGTCATCAGGTTTCTACATCTTTTTCATTCTGGGTCAGGTTATTCCTTTTCATGCGGTTATGATTGCAATTACCATTATGGCTAAAACCCTGCAGCTGAATAATTCATTACTTGGTCTGGCACTTATGTATGGAGGACTGAATTGTGGATTCGGAATTATGACCTACATGGGATTTCTTAAGAGTGTTCCTACGGAATTGGAAGAGGCAGCAATGATTGATGGATGTGGGGCATACAGAAGTATGATGCAGATTGTATTCCCTTTGCTTAAACCGGCAACGGTTACTTTAGGAGTGCTGTATTTTTTATGGTGTTGGAATGATTTCGTTTTCCCTAATATTATGCTGGGAAAAGAAGAACTCAGAACGATTACAATGAACCTTTATGTATTCAGGAGCAGTACAAATACGGAATGGGATTTATTTATTGCAGGACTTACCGTATCACTGATTCCCATTGTGATAATATACATACTTGCACAGAAGCATATAACATCAGGACTAACAGCAGGATCGATAAAATAAATATGAGTGATAAACTATATAATGCGATACTATCCTCTGCCAATCCATATTTTTATTTAAAGGTAAAAGAGGGGCAGACTGAGACGGGAAACAGGGAAAGCTATTATGGTAAAATTCCACAGGATGACAGATGTACCTTTGATATTTCAAATAATAAAATACTTATTAATATGGAGCAATTTGGTAAAATCAAAGCAGCAAATTTCTACAGGGGATGTTATCTGACGGATGATATTCCGGGTGTGTGGATGCATAAAGACTTTTCATCGGTTTCGCTGTTTTATGAAATTTTTATCAATGGACATAAGCAAATACCGGAGGAAGCGACAGAATACATTATGGATTTCGTTGATAATATATTTCCCAGAACGGTTTTAAGCTTTGAAGACATAAAGGTATCTGTTGTCTCTTATGCGCCTGTAAGTGAAAATGGAAATGAGAGAAGCAATGCTTTTGTATATGGAATATGCATTGAAAATCTCAGTACAAGACAGATCAATGGGACAGCCCGTATTTTTAAGGAAATTGCTCCGGAAGAGGAACTGTTTGGAAACGAAGTCAGTATTTTGCAGGGGAGTGGAAGAGAAAAATCAGAGTTTACCCTGAATCCTTTGGAAAAAATATGGATTCCATCGGTTATTTATGCACCTGGAAGATATGAAGAGGCTGAAAGCATCAGATTAAACAGTGAGTACTGGTTTGATCAGACTCACAGTTATTTCAGAAATATAATAGGAAGACTGATAGTGGAAAAAAATCCAGTGGAAGGTGCGTTGTTTGAAAGATCTGTAATGCAGTGTTTTAATGCTATCGCAATGAATGCAGAAGGTGAAGTGGTTGGTTCTAATTGGGGTTCCTTTCCGGCAACCCGCCAGATCTGGATGAAGGATATGTATTATGCATTTCTTCCCTTCAGCCTGTTGGAGCCTGACCTGGCCTGGAAAGGTGCCGAGTGGTTCGTTCATTACGGTGTGAGACCTAAAGGCGATAAATGTGAAGGTGGAGTCACACATTCATTGGGAAATTCACTGGCTGGGATACTTTTAGCAGGTATTATCTTTGCATCCACAGGGAAGGCAGATTTTTTAAAAAACAAGCCGGAAATGTTTTCAAAAATGAATCAGATTATGGATGAGGTAGAACATGTAGAGAATGCGGAAGATTCACTATATCCGAGTATCTGGATTTCAGATGCACTGGCATTGGGAAAATATCATACGGGAAGCAACATCTGTGTCTGGAAAGCATTTCAAAGCATGGCTGAGATATATGGTTATGTTTTTCATGACGGAAAAAAACAGACTTATTATGCAGAAAAGGCAAAAAAGTTAAAAGCTGCAATTGAAGACAAAATGACAGTAATGGTAGATGGGAAAAGACAATATCTTGAGGGTATTGGAGGCGTTGAAGAGTCACAGAAGAGGTGGATTTCAGAAGAGAATTATAAAAAGCCCTTTCTTGATACAGCGCTTATATTCCTGCAGGATGTCATCAGGGATAAAAAAATTAATCTTCTCATGCATGATGGAGAAGAGAGCGATACGACCTTAATGCCGTTTTATGGATATTGTGATTATTTCGATGAATCCTATAGAAATTTCGTGAATTTCACAGTGACGGAGAATCCCACCTATGATGCAGAGATTAAAGGCATTCGTTGGGGTGGAATGTCAGGTGCCACCTTCCCGGGGTTTATAAGTGCACTGTCCGCTGCTGAAGATGAGGAATCCTTCAGAGGAAGAGAAGGCAGGATGACAGAGCTCCTTCGCTTGGCAGATGTTGACGGAAGCTGGTGGTGGTGGCCATATAGTGTGGAAAGTCAAAAAGGCGAGGTTGACAGAAACAATGGATGTGGAAAGTGTGCATGGGCATCCGGGGTCTTTGCAGTGATGTATATTACACAATTTCTTGGAATCAGACATAATGGCATATACAACGAAACACAGGTATCTCCAATGAATTTTCTGGGAAGATTCAGGTGGGAAAACATACCATTTGCAGGAGGTATCGCAATAGAAGGAGAGGAATAAATGATGTTAGGATTAAATCAGATTATGATATTAAATGGTGGTCAGTCACGATCAATCACAGGTGAGAACAAGGAAGGGAAAAAAGGAGCCGGAGGACAGGCGGCAGGAGATCTGGGAAAGGGGAGAAAAGGTTCACCCTGTACATCACTTCCTATGGGAAAAACTACAGTCCTGGCAGATATTGAAGGTCCTGGAACCATTCAGCATATTTTTTTTACGGTAACAAATAAAACAGAGAAAGGATGCTTTGTTTTAAGAGACCTCGTTCTGCGTGTTTATTGGGATGAAGAAGAAAAGCCATCTGTAGAGTGTCCGGTTGGAGATTTCTTTTGCTGTGGCTTTGGCGTAGATTGTACAGTAAATTCTTTACCGATAGTAGTAAATCCTGTAAGGGGATTTCATTGTTATTTTCCAATGCCATTTAAAAAGCACGCAAAAATAACAATTGAAAATCAGCATCCGGCGGATATTGGAGGCTTTTTTTATCAGATTGATTATAACCTGAAGGAGGTACCTGAAAATGCCGGATATTTTTATGCACAATGGAGACGTGAGCCATTGACAATCAAGGCAGAAGATTACACAATTCTTGACAATGTAAGTGGACGGGGACAATATATAGGAACTTATGTTGGAATTGCTGCTTTGGAACGTTATTGGTGGGGAGAGGGTGAAATGAAATTTTACCTTGATGGAGATGTGGAATATCCTACGATCTGTGGTACAGGAACGGAAGATTATTTCGGAGGTGCATGGAGCTATGCCGGATTTAAAGATGGAAAATTCCAGGAACAGAATTTTTGTACTCCGTTTATAGGCTATCCTTTTTATTCAAAAAATGATTCTCTGTATCAATCCTGTTACTTTAATGATGACTGTCCTCCTATGCGTGGATTATACAGGTGGCATATTATGGATCCTATATGCTTTGAAAAAGATATCCGTGTAACAATGCAGCAAATTGGGTTATCTCCATATGGATTGTTTGAACGACAGGATGATGTGTGTTCTGTAGCATATTGGTATCTTGATTCACCATGTGGTTTTGAGGCAAAACTTACAGAAAGGGAAGCAAGATTACCAAGATAATTCGGAACACTCCTGGAAACGAACATGCTGATAACCCCCCTTTTATTTAGAAAAATATTATAAAAGAAGGATTAATGACTGGTGGAGTGAAGGTCTAGTCAGGGACAGGAACGATGGTAAGGAACTATATCTTTGGAGAACCGATTGAAACAGATGCTGTGGTAAAGGAGATCGCATCCTCTGCATGGTGCGATGGTGTTTTTCAGAAAAAAGAAGACGGTTTTCATTATTCCTTGAAAGAGGATGAAATCGTGTACGGGCTTGGAGAAAATGTGCGTGGCATCAATAAGAGGGGCTGGCGTTACATCAGCAATTGCAGCGATAATCCGAATCATTGCGAGAACACGAATTCCCTGTATGGAGCACACAACTTCATTATGGTGGGAGACGGAGTGCATGAAACCTATGGCCTGTTTGTGGACACGCCGGGCAGGGTGACCTTCGATATTGGTTATACTGACATCGATGACCTTAGCATTTCCATGGAAGAGGAGAACTATAAAATTTATCTGATTGAGGCAGATTCCTACAGCAATGTAGTACAGGAATTCCGTGAACTGATCGGACGAAGCTATATTGCACCCCGATGGGCATTTGGCTATGGACAAAGCCGATGGAGCTATGATACGGCAGATGAAGTGCGTGAGGTGGCAGCCGAATATAAAAAGCATAACATTCCCATCGACAGTATCTATCTGGACATTGATTATATGGAGCGGTATAAGGACTTCACGATTAACCGGGACAGCTTCGCCGATTTTGAAGAGCTTGTCGAAGAAATGAAGAAAGAGAATATCCATCTTATTCCGATTATTGATGGTGGTGTGAAAAAGGAAGATGGCTATGATGTCTACGAAGAAGGAAAAGAGAACGGATACTTCTGCAAGGACGAAAACGGAGAGGATTTTATTATCGGGGTATGGCCCGGGAAATGCTGCTTTCCGGATATGCTCAATGATGAGGCAAGGCAATGGTTTGGCGATAAGTACCGGATTCTGATCGACAAGGGAATTGACGGCTTCTGGAATGATATGAATGAGCCGGCGATCTTTTATTCCGAAAAGCATCTGAAAGAGGTCTTTGAGAAAATGGAAGACTATAAGACGATGAACCTTGATGTGAATACCTTTTTCGAAATGACCGGAATGATTGGAAGCATCTGTAATAATCCAGAGGACTATGCATCGTTTTATCATAATTATAGAGGAAAACGTTACCGTCACGATCAGGTACATAACCTGTTTGGCTATTATATGACGAGATCTGCTTCTGAGGCGTTTGAGCGCTATGTACCGGAAAAGAGAATTTTGTTGTTTTCCAGAGCATCCTATATCGGTATGCATCGGTTCGGAGGAATCTGGCAGGGAGACAATGCTTCGTGGTGGTCCCATCTGAAAATGAATGTGAAGATGATGCCCTCTTTGAATATGTGCGGCTTTTTATATACCGGAGCGGATGTCGGTGGATTTGGTGCAGATGCAACCGAAGATCTGGTGTTACGTTGGCTGGAATTTGCGGTGTTTACACCACTTTTACGGAATCATTCGGCAAGAGGAACCAGGAGACAGGAGGTGTATCGTTTCTCCCATGTGGAGAAATTTGCGGATGTGATCGGCGTGCGGTATCAGATTCTTCCTTATATTTATAGCGAATATATGAAAGCGGCACTGCGGAACACGATGATGTTTAATCCTCTTTCATTCCTCTATGGTGAGGATGCACTGGCAAGACAGGTGGAGGATCAGCTTTTTATCGGAGAAAATGTCATGGTGGCTCCGGTCTGCGAGCAGAATGTAACAGGAAGAGTCGTATATTTCCAGGAAAGAATGAAGCAGCTCATTTTTAAAGATGGTATTGTGGAAGAGGGAAAAGTGTACGAAAAAGGCTTTTCCTATGTGGAAATGCCGATGGGTACCGTGCATATTTTCCTAAGGGAAGGATATCTGTTCCCGGTGGCAAAAGGCGGAAAGTGTGTCGAAGCTGTTGATTTTGAAGATCTGACGCTGTATTCCTTTGGAGAAGAGATCAAACCGTACGAGTACTATCTGGATGACGGAGAAACGAAAGACTTTGCGCTTGAATCCCATATCCGTATGTTAAGCTGCTAAAACCCCGGAGACTGGCAGCAGGTTTTGTCAGCGGAAGGGAGTTAACGTAATGAGTGAAACCATAGTAACTTTGAAAAGGGGCGAAGACCGGATCTTTCCTTGATCAGAAATACAATCGTCTGGCAATTCAGAAGCTGTGCAGGGATGCCAGAGTCCTCGACTGCTTTCCCCATACCGGCTCCTTTGCGCTGAATGCGGCAGTTGCCGGAGCAAGAGAGGTTGCCGGTGTGGAGGCGTCGGAGCTTGCCATTATGCAGGCTGCGAAAAACGCAGGACTGAATGATGTGCAGGACCGTGCGAAATTAATCTGCGCGGCATGAAGCTTGTGAAAGCTGGCGGCTATCTGGCAACCTACTCCTGCTCCCACTTCATGACCCAGGAGCTCCTGGCAAAAACTATCCAGGAGGCGGTCCACTCCGCTCACAAACGGCTCCGCCAGGTGGAGTTCCGCACTCAGTCACCCGACCACCCCATCCTCTGGGCAGCGGACGAGAGCTATTACCTCAAGTTCTACATCTTCCAGGTGGTTGATGAAAAGTAGAAGTGGAAAATAGTGAAAAAATAGTGAAATAATAATGGAAAAAGTCCTCCTTTTTGGATATAATAATATTTGAAAGGGAGGCTTTTTTATATGATTAAAGTGACTTTAACGAATGAAATTTTAAGATATATTACAGAAATTGAGCAGAACAGATATAAAGTTTCGTCAGTCAAGCTCTCCAAAACAGTTATGAATAAGCTTCGCAAAAATTCAAAGAAAAAAAGTTCGTATGCCTCGAACAAGATAGAGGGAAATCCCTTGTCGGAAAAACAGGTGAACGAAGTAATAGAAAGTGATGAAAGAAAGCATTATCTGAAACCGGAGCAGGAAGTCCGGAATTATTTTTTGGCGTTGAATTATCTCGAAGAAAAGGTAAAGAATAAAGAAAAATTTTCCAAGCAACTTATTTTAGATGTACAGAAACTGGTGGAAAAGGGGGCGTCCAAAGAAAAAATAGGTCTCAGAGGACCTATGCCGCCCGGAGTTCTGTTTGCAGTGTATGATTCCAAAACAGGGAATCCGGATTATATTCCCCCGGAATATTGTGACATTCCGGGACTTTTGGATGAATTAGTGGAGTATGTAAATACTACGGATGATCACCCTCTGATCGTAGCAGCAGTGGTGCATTATCAATTAGTGACAATACATCCGTTCGAAGACGGCAATGGCAGAACGGCAAGACTGTTATCCGGTTATATTATGGACTTGAACGGTTACGGATTTAATGGAATCGGATCGTTAGAAGAATATTTTGCATACGATATAGATGAATATTATGAATCTATTCAGATGGGACTTCCGGCATTGTATTATTCCGGAAGAGAGAATCCTCCGCACCCGGAAATCTGGATTAATTATTTTCTGCGAATGGTGAAACTGTATTCGGGAAAAGTCTGTGACTTACAGTTGGCTTCTGAGGAGGAAGATATTGCAGGAAGTCTATCTTTTCTGAAAGGAAAAGAAAAGGAGCTATTATTGTTTTTAATGAAAAATTATCGGGGAGAGTTTACTCCGATTGAAATTAGCAGAGAATTGTCGGTAACAAATAAAACGGTTATTAACAGACTGACGATGCTGGTAAAAAATGGATTTGTGATTCCTATATTAGTCAATAAGAGAATCCGATCGTATGAATTGAGTGAATTTACCAAAGATCATGAGAAAAAAATTATAAAAGCTATCAGCTAAAAGTCTATATTTTTCAGGTGGTGGATGAAAAGTAAGTGGCTGAAAGTGGCGGAAATGCTTGATTTACAAGGGCTCGAACGTGTTTGGTGATAAGCTTGCAAACTATGTTCGCTCTTCATAATACGGAAATTTGTAGTATAGATGTAGCGTTTTGTGGTATACTATAGAAGAACAAATACCTTTCTGTGAAAGGGAAAGGGGAAAGGATACGCGTATGACAGTTGATAGAAGAGTAAGCAGTATTGAATCCAGTTTCAAAATGGAAAGCATGCCATTTGATGCAGAATGTCGTCAAAGAGTAAGAAATGTCTTAACCAAGAAAGTTTCTGCTACAGATGCAATTTCAGAATTAAATAAGAAATACAGAGTATCCAAGAAGCAGGTTGAAGGATCAAGAGTATGATTATTTCTATGAGGATGAACAGGATGCCAAGTACTGTTATCCGGGAACAAATGTATTAAAGAATAAACTGGATATAAGAGATTTAGATACATTGCATGAGGCTGAAAGAGATTATTCAGCGGTGCGTCAGGCAGAACTCGTAGGTCAAGGCGTTACTGGAGATTTCTCTTTTAAGCATCTTTGTTCTATACATAGGCATTTATTCAGTGATGTATACTCTTGGGCGGGCAAGACGAGAACGGTTGATATTTCCAAAGGAACCGTTTTCTGTTTGGTGCAGTTTATCGAAAGCCAGTTTGATGATTTGTATCGTAAGTTGAAAAAGGAAAATTTCTTAGCTGACATAACCGATAAGGAAGAAATGAGCGAGAGACTAGCCTATTACCTGGGTGAGATTAATATGATCCATCCGTTTAGAGAAGGTAATGGAAGGACTCAGAGAATATACATTGAGCAGTTATGCTTGAACAATGGTAGATTTGAAATTGATTTTACCGATGTTTCAAAAGAAGAGATGATAGCCGCCAGTGTCAGATCGGCAAATGCCAGCAACGATATGCTGGAAAAACTTATTAGTAATTGCCTTGTTGAAAAATAGTTTTAGAGAAGAATGTACGTTCCGCTTTGAGTGTAAAAACTGATCTTTGAACTGACCATAGGCTAACGATAGACTAACAGCGTACTAACGAGGAACTAACAAATTTACGTATAAAACTAGTAAAAAACTAATATATAGTCACTTTTATTTTTATTATGGTTGTAGTAAGATTATCATGGCAATCGAAACAGAGATGTTCCGGTTGCTTTTTTTATGCCATGGAAAGGGGGGATTTGATGGAATAAGCTATACAACAACATAAGTGATAGCCAATACATACGTATGTACTGGCGTACACGAGCAGAACTGTCTGGCATTCGGTATTCCGGGGATGCAGCATGAATTATTTAAGGATTCATGATATGTACAAAAGTTGTTGAAGTAAAGGTGTAGTATGAGACTTTTTATGATTATTGATTTATATGTGGGCTACAAGGAAGCATGTTGCTATGGTTGCTATGGTGTAGAAAAGGTGGAAAATAGTACAATCATTGTAATAGAGAGTGAAGTATGATATTTTATAAGAAATCAACAAATCGGGATTTAAAGAGGTGTTGAGTATGAAAAGGTGGTTATCTATTTTAGCAGTATTGGGC
>OGPP01000683.1_pt1 | contig 32385 bp, 56 predicted proteins | sample 1553021 | NCBI WGS metagenome assembly OGPP01 (sample SAMEA2580217, study PRJEB22360) | human gut metagenome | biome: human gut; feature: human-associated habitat; material: faeces | place: Denmark | collected 2008/2010
TAGAATCTTTCTTCTGTGATAACAAGGACGATTATGCCAAAGCGAAAAAACTTGGCATGGACGCTCATGGCAAGCTGATTGCAGAGGGCATTCTGGGAAAAACGATCACAATTGCGCCGGCGCAACCGAAAGCAAAGTATTACATCCAGGCTGGAGCCTACGGAACAAAAGAAAATGCAGACGTGATGGTGAAAGTGCTTAAGAAAAAAGGATTTTCAGCAAGTATCCGCAAAGTAACCGGCTCCGTCCCATACCGCGTCCAGGTCGGCACCTACAGAACAAAGAAGGCTGCCAATAAGGTGGTAAAGAAGCTGAAGACAGCAGGCTTCACAGTCCTGGTGAAGAGTTTGTGATGTCGAATGCTGTCGTACTATCTCGCACGATAAAGCTCGACAGATGAGGTAGAATCTGGTACAGTAAAACTGAACATGAGATTTCCCTTAGATAAGAAAAGCCCTTACAATCCCGCGAGTTGCCCCTCAGGAGAGTAAAGGCTTTTCTTCTTATATTATAAATCTTGCTTTATTTTTTCTGGAAAATGTGAGGGGCAAGAATCCTGCCCCTTAAGGGGCAAAATCTCTGCCCCTCGAGGGGCAAAAAAGGGGCAGAGTTTTGACACACTTTATCTACCTCCTGAACATTCGGAGTCCAAAAAAGCCCGCAAAACAGGCGCTTTGCAGGCTTTTGACACTTCTTGATAAAATAAAAAAATGCGGAAGATGGGACTTGAATTAATTTCATCTTGACAGCGGAAAAATGTTGATTTTATGCGGTGTTTTCAATGCGGCACTAAATGTCTGTTTCAATAAAAGGGGCAGAAAAGGGGCAACTTTAAAAAATAGATACTTTTGCAATCTGTTCGTTGTCTTTCTCCGTGAGCTTTTTTGTGACATGTAAGTATATTTCTTTGGTAACCTTGCTGTTTTCGTGTCCGAGTCTCCTAGAGATGGTATCAATGCTGATACCTTGCTCCAAGAGAAGAGAGGCATGAGTATGACGCAGGGCATGTGGGGTGATAGCACGCCCTAAGACACGCTTGGAGTTTTCCCTTAAATATTTATTGTAGGAATAATAGTGTATATAAGTTCCATTCCTGGAAAAGAGAAACAGGGCTGGCTTTCCAATATTAAACATTAAGCGTCGGCGGAGCATCAGCGCATTTAATTGTTTGCATACATTTTCCAATTCCTCCTGCATATACACATCCCTGATCGAACAAAAGCTCTTTGGAGATGTGACGATCTGGTTTATATAATCATAGTTTTTTGTTACATGGATCACCTTGTTTTTAAAATCCACATCTATACGGTCCAAGGCAATCAGCTCACCAACTCTCAGACCAGACAGCGCCATGAATTCAGTACACAGTCTCCAAAGAGTGTGATCCATTCCATCCAATAAGGCTTTGAGCTGATCTGATTCCAGGTACTTATCCTGTATTTTTTGTTTATGAGGAAGATCCTTGAAAGGTTCTATTTTCTCCAGAAAAGTAATGTCACTGATCATATCGTTACTATATCCCCAGCGGATCAGAGCGCGGAAACGAGTAAGATGTTCATTTAAAGTACTGTTTTCTTTTCCAGAATCACGAAACCTGCTGCGGACATACTTGGCAGTCATGTGCTCCACAATTGTACTTTCACCAAGCATTTTCATAATGGCATTGCAGGCAAAATAATTTCGGGAGTATGTAGATTGTTTAACGGTCTTTTTCTGATCTTTTCTATATTCCTCAACCAATTCTTTTAAGGTGCACTGATGATCTGGACAGGCTCCCATAGCCTGCTGGATTTTTAATTCCAAAGTCTTCTGTGCTGTTTTTCTGGACTGAGGGGTATTCTTGTCCATTGTGACAGATACACGTTTTGTTTTTCCAGTCAAATAGTCCTCATACCGCTCACAGAATTTGAATTTGCCATTTTTCGATTCTTCAACCCACATGATATCATCCTCCTTATACGGACCATTCCGGCAGAATCACCGAGATGGTTTCTTTTTTATTGCGCCGGCGCAAGTGCCGGGAAAAATAAGTACAAAAATAACAGCCAGCGCGAACAAAGGTTCCGCTTGCATGGCTGCTCCGAAGGTGATACAATATTCCTGCTAAAGATAGGTATCTCTTCGGAGATCCTTGCCGCTCTGGTGCTGGTAACACCGGGGCGGTTTTTATTTTATTTTCTTTTTTCAGGTGGTGTACTTATTCCATCAAAGAAAGTTGAAATTCCAATAATGCAATTAGGACAGAAACCACCGTTATTTTTTATTTCAGATGGTAATTTTGGATATTTACGTGATTTACCACTGATAGAATATACTTTACGATCATATTGGCTACAAATTGGACATCTACAACTAGTAGTTATAAACAAAAAATCATTTTTCCATTCTTTATTACGTTTTAATGCTGCTTTAATTCGAACTAAGTTCGAAATACGTTTATCAAGGAATTCGGGATGCCTGTCATAAATTCGATTTAGTTCTTCTTGGGCTAAAGCCCGGTCACCAGATAATTCGATATATTTTACTAAGCGCAGATATTCTTTCTGTGTTAAAAGTGGACGATCTTCATAATCAGACAATTCGTTTGATTTACGAAGGCAAGCAATGGCGCAATCCATGCGTCCTGCCTTTTTATGTTCAGTGGCTTTACGTTGCAATACATAATATATGCAATCTTGTAAATCATCTCCGGTATTATAATTTTTAGCAGGAACGGGAATAGCATTAATGCCTTCCAGAGTGTCCATATCGTATCTTTTAGGCTTGAAAAAACCAATTAGTTTCATTGATAGATCCTCGGTTCAATTAAATTCCTATGATATCCACTTATTTGGGATATCTGATCAATGGCATTCATTGTGATGTTATTGTTTCTTAAAAATTCCATTAAATAAAGATTTGTTAGAAAAAGGAATTATAAAAGTACAAAAATATTACATACTAATATCATGAAAATATTACTGACAAAAGTTATGTATGAAAAAAATGTATCTGTACGGCAACTGTCGAACATGACTGGGATTCCGAAGTCTACGATCAATAATATTATGATCGAGAAGTATTCACCAACCCTGGACAACTTAGAAAGGATTGCCAAGGCTCTGAAAGTTGGGATGGTAGATCTGTTTGATTCACCGTACAAATAAGTGTCCAGTACACTGGACGATTGTGTTGTCAAGTAAAATTAATCCCTCTGTTTATCGTATAATAAGTATAAAAGATAATGTTAAACGAACAAATGTTTGCAAAATATATTGCGCATCAAATATAAATGGTGTATATTAAAAGCAAACAAACGTTCGATAAAACGAGAGCGGAGGGGTTGTACATATGAGGAAAGTGGAAGAAACAAAGCTGTATATCAATGAAATGCTGGCCAAACTGGATGAATCAGATGAAATATTCTTAAAACAATTGTGTGTGATCATCCGAAAACACTTAGACCGTAAACATCTCGGAGAGAAGAGGGGGCGTTAGCCCTCTTTCTTTTTGCTTAAATTTTCCACTAACTTCTTACTGGCTTCCTGGAGCACTTTCTGGCTGGCCGGAGAAAGCTCATTATATGTCTGAACAATCTCAAGGATAATTCCAAAGAAGGGATTATCCCGCCCGTCTTCCAGCAGATCACTGACCAGAGCAGCAACCTCTTCTTCCTCAGAAAGCTTTCGGGGCATATCCCCTTCACCACTTTTGAGCCACTTCTCGTTCACATCAAACTCGCGGCAAATAGACTTAAGCATATGTTCAGTGAGGTTTCGGTTATCATTTTCTATATTAGATATAGTAGATTTAGAAACGCCACCAATACGATTTCCGAACTGCTCCATAGTCAACTGTGCCTTATCGCGAACCATCTTGACTCGTTCTCCTTGCGTCACTTATTTTCACCTCCAATTTCTTATTGTTTAATCAAAGAATAGCACCGTAAAACCAAATTGTCAATAAAAAAAGTTTTCAAACGAAACAAAATATAGTTGACAAAGTATTCAAAAGGAACTATACTGTATTCAAACGAAACCAGAAAGTGAGGTGAGAGTATGACCGAAGAAAAGAAAAGACGCATCACAGCAATCGTACAGAATCTAAAACAGATGGATATTGTAAGTCTTAAGTTGATGGAGAATAACTCAGAACTCCTGAGCGCCAGAGATGCAATGGAAGTAGAAACCCGGAAAGCTGGATAACAGGAAGGAGATGAAAAAGCATGATAGACATTCTAAAAGAATCTGCAATTCCCACCATTTGTGGAATTATAGGAAGTTTTATAGGCATGGGAATTGCTAAGCTGCTAGGAATATTGTGATTAAGGTCGTAATGATAGCAATAATAATTGGTAAAACAATTTGAGTCAAAACGAATTGTAAATTAAACCATTGCTTGCTTTCAACCTCGGCTATTCCTAGATCATTCAAAGTGAAGAGGGTATTTTCAAGAATTGGTATTGGTTCCCCATACTTGCTTCTGCTACCGCCGACTTGAGCAACGTATTGTTGCAGGATAAGATTTTCTAAATCTTCAAGCAGGGTAGGATATTTAAATTTTCTATTTAATTTGGAATAGGGCACTGAGCCATGACGGTATATGTAACTAAGAATACGGAATAAACGCTTAGTAATTACCATAAGAAACCTCCCTCGCAGATATTTAAAAATAGTATAGAAGATTCTGGAATGAAAAGCAACAGGAAAGGAGAAGGATATGGAAACATTGTGCTTAGCATGCTGTTTTATTGGCACTGGATTATTAATATTATCAGTCATTCTCTGTATAGTATCTGACAACATAATATTGTGGCAAGTGATTTTAATAATTGGAGAAATAGTAGCGTTTTTCGGCTACATGCCAGTATTTTTAAAACTCTTTTGAAAGCAGGCGAATGCAGCGCTCATACAGCTTATCGGTTGATTTTGAAGCACCATTCTGAAGCACCGTATTAGCAAGTCTGAAAAGAGCACGGCGAGATGATCTGCGCTTACAAATCGCGGCAAGCTTTAAAGCTTGCTTGTAAAAAGTTAAAGCAAATCCGATTCTCTCCTTACCATATTGACAGTGAGAATAAGAATCGGAGAAAAGCTCACAAAGCTTTAAACGTTCGTCTATAGTATGGCTCATTTTGTAAATTTTATACTCCTTAACGGAGTGGATGAGAGCAGTAATTGCTGGAGCAATAATAGCGGCAATAGCTGTTATATACGCAGATGTAACGGTGAAATCATTATCCATAAGATTTAACTTCCTTTATGCATTTGATATTTAAAGGATAAGAGAATCTAAGGGAAAAGTCAATGGCATTTGGAGAAGTAACAGGAAAGGAGATGAAGCAAGATGGAAATTATTGGAGCAAGTATTTTAGCGTCAGTGATCACTACTAAAATATTAGCCACTTACTATTTCAAAAAGGTAGATGGCTATGTTAAAGAGATGTGTGAAATGACAATTAAGAGTAATAAGGATACGTTATCTATTTTACGCAACACAGTTCGAGACATTTCGACAGAAAGAGGTGATTGAAATAGTTAACTGTAGCATTGAATTAAATGCTTTTTTAAGCTTTCTTCGTACTTGTGAAGAAACTAACCGACTGGCAATTCTCACAGAAAATGATATGGATCGTCAAACACAGGATATTTTACATAATATCGAGCTCAACGAAAACAGCCAGTATGACTATATCTGCCAGGGATTTACCTTGCGGGATATACGACGGAAGCGGAGAAAAGCAAAAGACATGAAAGAAGCAACAGCTCCAATCTGTAGCTGGATGAAAGAGAACCGGAAGGTGATCAGTGATCTGGAACGGCTGCTTGGAGATGTAAGAAAACAGGAGAAACAAGCTCAGAACCGTTCGTACACAAACCGGACAGGGGTTATGAAAAAGGTGAAGTAACTCCGTACAACCATGATCCATAAAAGGAGGTAAATAAAAGATGGTTTACACAGAATCCATACGGGGGTATCCATACATGAAAAAAGAGCAACTCGCAAAGGAATTCCAGATCAGCACTGGAACCGTAAGAACGAGACTATTCGAAATTGAGAATCAGATAAAAAATGGACGCTACAACGATTACGCCATTATCCGGGATGGAAACATTGTCCTGATCAACGTTCTGGTGTTTATTGATTATCTTACTTATCGGCGTCAGCTTCTGGACAGCAATGCCAGAAAGTATGCTCCGGCATTTCATCCGGAAAAGCTGGTGCAGATGATCGGTTGGAGCAACCGGGCTGTTGTGGAAGGAGAGTCTGGGAATGAAGCGTAACATAATCATATCAGTCATCATAGGCACCCTTGCTACATACCTGCCGTTCTGGCAGTGGGACGGACTGCAGGTTGCAGGAGCACTGGCATTATCAATGCTTGCGTGGATGCTGATACAGGGAACAGAACAAGAAGGGAGGAGACCATGATTTTAGAAAAAATGATGGATGAGTTGTATGAGCTTTCGAAGAAAGCTATAGCAAGCGGAATCCATGTAAGTTTCGAAATAGGATTAGCTGGATATCCATGCAGGGTTTGGGTGGAGAAACCAACAGAAAGCAAAATGACTACTTATGATATTTATCGTGACGAAGCGCTGATGAAAGAATCCGTTAAAAACTACGAAGCAGCCAGGGAGCATCTTACCCAGTTGGTGAAAGAAAATGGATCCTGAGAGTTGGGAGCTCATCAGGATCCGGTGTCCAATGGACAAAAAAAGTTTATCACCCTTTCATTGTAGAAGGGTAGAAAGGAAAAGTCAATGATTAAAGTTGAGAAAATGGGAAACACAACACATGTGACAGCAGATGGAAACGCACATGTGCTGATTGATGAATTTCAGACGGTATTACACGTAATGTATCGTGTACTTGAAAAGAACATCAAAGACCCGGAAAGTGTAACTCCGCGGGATCTTATGCACTCAATGGTGGAAAATGTAGTGAAGAAAGAAAGCGAGATGAATAAGGCATGAGAAACAGACTTACAATTGCTAATCCAAATGGAGTAGGATACCGGATCCCTGGCTGCAGGGCTTCTTCTCTTCGGTTGGAGTGGCAGCAGGAGCAGACGGTACTGTTTGGAACAGTGGCAGACCGTTTGGGTGAGTATGAAGACCTTGGATCTATAGAAGAATTACGTGAATTAAAGAAAGGAAGATAAGGATGAAATTAAACAGATTAGTATCTACTTCGGGAATGGACCATGCAACCTGGCTGGAATACCGTAAAAAAGGAATCGGTGGATCAGATGCGGGCAGTATCTGTGGCTTAAATCCATATGCAACCGCGATTTCCGTTTACCAGGATAAAACCCAGGAAGAGGTAACTGAGAAAGAAGACAACGAGTCCATGAGACAGGGACGCGACCTGGAGGAGTATGTAGCACGCAGGTTTATGGAAGAGACCGGAAAGAAAGTGCGCCGTGCAAATTCTATTTTTTACATGGAAGAAAATCCTTTTATGCTGGCCAACGTAGACCGGCTGATTGTAGGAGAGAACGCGGGACTGGAGTGTAAAACAGCTTCCGCCTATTCTGCAGATAAATGGAAAGATGGACATATCCCGGAATCCTATGAAATCCAGTGCCACCACTATATGGCTGTGACCGGAGCTGATGCCTGGTATATTGCCTGTGTGATCCTTGGAAGGGAGTTTGTCTGGCGCAAGATTGAGCGTGATGAGGGCATTATCCAGATGCTGATCACAGTGGAGACGGATTTTTGGAATAACAACGTGCTTGCCAGAAAAATGCCTGTTCCAGATGGCAGTGAGGCTGCTGAAAAGATCTTATCAGAATATTATGGAAAGTCAGATCCGGAGAAAGTCATTCCGCTGATCGGGTTCGACGAAAAGCTGAAACGAAGATCAGAGATCCTGGAACTTCAGGATAAGCTGGACCAGGAAAAGAAGCAGATTGAGCAGGAAGTTAAGCTTTTTATGGAAGATGCGGAGAAGGCTGATTCCGATAAATATTCAATTACATGGAAATCCATAGTATCGAGCCGGGTAGATTCGAAAAAGCTGAAGGCAGATCATCCGGATATCTATAAGGAATATGCCAAAGAGTCATCCAGCAGAAGATTTACTGTAAAAGAGATTGCATAACAGGAGGCAGAGAGAATGGGAGTAAAAGATGCGTTAGCAGAGAAAACAGGAAATAAAGGGGAAGTAAAGCTTACCAAGTCCATGAGCATTGCGGACATGATCAAGGCCATGAAGCCGGAGATTGAGAAAGCCCTTCCCAAGGTGATCACCCCGGAACGTTTTACCAGAATGGCGTTATCCGCCTTAAATACCACTCCGAAGCTACAGGAGTGCAGCCAGATGTCTTTCCTTGGCGCGCTTATGAATGCGGCGCAGCTCGGTCTGGAACCAAACACACCGTTGGGACAAGCATATCTGATTCCATACAAGAATCATGGAAAGCTGGAATGTCAGTTCCAGATTGGATATAAAGGTCTGATCGACATGGTTTACCGCAACGACAACATTCAGACTGTACAGGCCCAGTGTGTTTATGAGAATGATGTGTTTGAGTATGAATTGGGACTGGAGCCAAAACTGGTACATAAACCGGCTATTAAGGACAAAGGGGAAATGCTTTTGGTGTATGCGCTTTGGAAAGCAAAGAACGGCGGATATGGTTTCGAAGTGATGAGTAAAGAAGATATTGACAATCATGCCAGAAGATTCAGCCAGAGCTTTGCTAGCAGCTTTAGTCCCTGGAAAACGAATTATGAAGAAATGGCAAAGAAAACCGTTATTAAGAAATGTCTGAAATACGCACCTCTAAAATCTGACTTTGTCATGCAGCTTTCCAATGATGAGAGTGTGAAGACCGAGCTCAGTGTAGATATGTCCGAGGTGGCAAACGAACAGGAGCCGATTGATGCTGATTACCAGGAAGTATCCCAGGAGGCTCCAGATGGTACAGAAACTGCAGAAGCCGTAAACAACCAGGGCACAGCAGAATAAACAGCAAGTGGTGCTTCCTATCATGGAAATGCGTCATTATATATCACAATACGTTGATACCTGGCAGTACCTGTTCATGCTGCCAGGTAGGAAAGGAGTAAGAAATGCAGCATATTGACATGGAAAAATTCGCAAATGGTGCGTTTACGGAACAGATCAACAGGGAGCTGAAGAAGGTGACGGAGAACATCCAGGATCCGAACACAGACGCAACTGCCAAGCGGAGGATCACTGTTGTGATCGAATTTAAGCCGAATGAGGCAAGGAATTTTGTTACTACGGGAGTACAGGCAAAATCCACCCTGGCACCGGCTCTTGGAGCTGTGACAGCCCTCAGCATGGGCAAAAACATCCGTACAAATGAAGTGGAGGCTGTTGAGATTGGCAGCCAGATCCCAGGCCAGATGACCATTGAGGAGGTAACGGATTCCTTTGATGAGAGGGAAAAAACACCGCGCCAGGTTGATCCTTCCACTGGGGAGATCATTGAACAGGCGGAACATTCAGACAATGTAATTGATTTAAGAGCCAGACAGGCATAAGGAGGAAGAAAGATGATCAAAGAAGCAATCAAGTACATCACAGATTTAAAAGCAGAAGCAATGGAACCGAAAGTTGTCACGATTGCAGGCAAGACCTATTGTGATAAGGACCTGAGCAGATATGACGATGAACCTATGGCGGAGCCAATTGAGGCGTCCAACTTAAGCAGCATGATTGATTATATCTTGAGCTGCACCAAGGAACTCAGAGAGTCCATGATCATTCATGTGATAAGTCCGACAAAAGTAGAACTGTATTCCGGTCTGAATGCAGAGAGAAAAAGAGAGCGCCTGTTTGTGTGCAGGGCTGAGACTCCACGCTTCCGCTATGATGAGTGGTACGATCAGGAGCGTTTTCTCATTGAAATGCAGGCAAACTTTGAAGAGAACACTGATCTGGAAGCTATCCTGAAAGTATCTGGAAATGTTGAGGCAAAAACAACAGCCAATTATGGTGATGACGGCGTTACCCAGAAGACAACCATTAAGCAGGGGATTGCATCAAAAGCAGATGTTCTGGTTCCGAATCCGGTTACCCTTATCCCATACAGGACCTTCCTGGAAGTGAAGCAGCCGGAAAGTGAGTTTGTTTTCCGTATCAAGGACGCTGGTGGTGCTCCGGTATTCAAGATCGTAGAAGCCGAAGGTGGTCTCTGGAAGAATGTTGCAATGAAAGAAATTCGAGATTATTTTGTGCGCAACCTTGAGAGCGAGGAAGATCTTTACAAGCGTTTAACTATTATCGCGTGATAGAACGCTTCCCTGGTCTTAAACAGGCTGGGGAAGCGGAAAGGAAGACTTATATTTATGACAGCAATTTGTTTCACAGTGCCTGGCAAGCCTCAGGGAAAAGCCAGGGCGCGTACTTACTATAATGCCAAGAAAAAGGCTATGAGCAGCACAACACCGGATAAAACGGTCCTGTATGAGAATTTTATTGCTACCCGTTATATGGAGGCTGCTGGGGAACAGCGATTCTCAGATGGAGCCTATATCAAAGCGAGGATCCAGGCTTTTTATGAGATTCCCAAGAGCAGTTCAAAGGTGAAAAAGACAGCCATGCTCAGCGGGGAGCTACTTCCTACAAAGAAGCCCGATATTGACAACATCGTAAAAGCTGTTCTGGATGCCCTTAATGAGGTGGCATACCGGGATGATACACAGGTCGTGGAGCTGCAGGTAAGAAAGCAGTACAGCGAAAGACCAAGACTGGAGATCTGTCTGGAAGAACTGGAGGCTTAATCATATATGGCAAGGCGGAAACAGGAAGGAAATCGCTTTTTTCGCCTGGATGTGGATTTCTTCTCAGACAAGAAGGTAAAGATCCTGAAAGCGCGTTATGGGGCTGACGGGGTTACCTTATATCTGTATATCCTATGTGAGATATACAAAGCTGGATATTATTTAAAGATTGATGAGGATTTTGAGTTCATTGTCTCAGATGATCTGAGCATGGACAGCAATAAGGTGAAGCAGGTCTTGAACTTCTTATTGGAACGGTCACTGTTTGATAACACACTTTTTCAGTCGGACAAGGTCTTGACCTCTGCCGGAATACAGAAGAGATATCAGGCAATGGTAAAAGCCAGGGCACTGAAAAATCCGATCACAGTAGAGGGTTTCTGGCTCCTTTCGGAGGAAGAAACGGAGCCCTTTATTAAAGTGAACCCTTCTTTAAATAATTCCGAGAATAATCCCGATAATTCCAGGAAAAATGAAGATAATTCCGAGAAAAATGATACAAAAGGAAAGGAAAAGAAAGGAGAGTATATATATACGGCTCCGCCGGGTACATACTTTGAAGATTCTTCTCTGAATGATGCCTTCCTGTTATTCCTGAAGGTAAGACAGAACAATGGAGACAGTCTGACAAAGGAACAGGTACAGCTTCTGAGGGAAGAACTCCTGTCCATGTCTGACAAGCCAGAGGAGCTGACTGCCATTGTAAAGAAATCAGCTATGAACGGATGGAAGAGCTTCTACCCTCTGAAAAAAGCAAGAACCAGGAAGACAGAAGCAAAGGGCAGTAAGAACCGGTTCAATAACTTTCCACAGAGGGAATATGACTTTGAGGAATATGAAAAACAGCTGCTGATGCATGGCGCAGGAGCTGAAGAAAAATAGAAAGGAGCCAGCCTCCGGCCGGGGTAAGGGTATACCGGGCTTCTTGAAAAGAAAATGATTCATGGAGAATTAATTGTGGACAATTTTGCCGGTGGCGGCGGTGCATCTACAGGTATTGAGCTGGCAACGGGATATAGTGTTGACATAGCAATCAATCATGATCCTGAAGCTATTCGGATGCATAAAACTAACCATCCTAACACGAAACATTACTGCGAGGATGTATGGCAAGTGGATCCCGTAGAAGCCTGCAATGGACATCCGGTAGGACTTGCATGGTTCTCACCAGATTGCAAGCATTTCAGTAAAGCTAAAGGTGGAAAACCAAAGGACAAATTCATCCGCGGGCTTGCCTGGGTAGCATGCCGCTGGGCTGGGCTTGTAAGACCCAGGGTAATAATGTTAGAGAACGTAGAAGAATTTAAAACCTGGGGACCACTTAACAGGAGAAAACATCCGATCAAGACCAAGCAGGGAAAGACATTTGAGAAATTTGTGCAGCAGCTTACAGATCTTGGCTACGAGGTGCAGTTTCAAGAGCTGATAGCAGCAGATTATGGTGCGCCGACCATGCGAAAGAGATTCTTTCTGATTGCACGGTGTGATGGCAAGCCGATTGTGTGGCCAGAGCCGACACATGGGGCAGCGGACAGCGAACAGGTGAAGAATGGCAGCCTAAAACCTTATGTCGGTGCATACACCCAGATAGACTTCAGCAGGCCGTGTCCTTCAATTTTTGATACATCCGAAGAAATCAAAGAGAAATACGGGATCCGGGCGGTGCGCCCGCTGGCACCAAAAACAATGGACAGAATTGCCCGAGGATTGAAAAAGTTCGTTCTGGAAAATCCAGATCCGTTCATCATCCAATGCAACCATGGAGGGAAACGCAAGGCAGGTGATATGCGGGATCCGCTTCCGACGATTACTGGAAAACACGGATATGGTATAGCGATGCCGAAGCTGGTTCCGATAATCGATAAGGCCTACGGCGGGAATTATGCCGGCGGCGGGAGCCGGGTAGACGAACCTATAGATACCATCACGACAGTAGATCACAATCGGCTGGTGGAAGTGAGCCTTGCACCGTGCATCATGTGCAACAACAATAATAATGTTGGGGCTAACGTAGAAAGTCCGTTACCGCCAGTTACAACGGGTAATCCAAACTTTGTAGTAGCACCTACTCTCATTCAGTATCATTCTGAGACAACTAAGGATGGAGTGCGAGGGCAAAATATTGAATCTCCAATTATGACTGTGGATGGTTCAAACCGTTACGGGTTGGTCACATCGTTCTTAAGTAAATTCTACAAATCAGGAACTGGACAGGATTTGAGGGAGCCACTGCATACTGTGACTACATCACCTGGGCACTTCGGAGAGGTTAGGGCGTTCCTGATTAAATATTACGGAGTTGGAACAGGGCAGAAAGTAGAGGAGCCGCTTGATACAGTTACATCAAAAGATAGGTTCGGTCTTGTGACTATTAAGGGGGTAGATTACCAGATTATTGACATTGGTCTGCGCATGCTGGAACCAAGTGAGCTATACGGCTGTCAGGGCTTCCCAGAAGACTACATAATTGATCATGACTACACTGGAAAGAAATACCCAAGAAGTGAGCAGGTCAGACGATGTGGGAATGCAGTGTGTCCGCCAATCCCGGCAGCTTTAGTAAAAAGTAATCTTCCAGAGCTATGCGTAGCAATCCGAAATCCTATTTGTAGGATTGATCGGATGAAGGAAGAAACCACAGGACAGTTAAGATTTGCGTAGAAAGGAGCTGACCATGGCAGAAAAATATAAAACCTGTAAACACAGTACCGGCAGAGTTGGTGAGCTGATTGTATATGTCCACCCGACCTGCCCGAGGTTGTCAATGATAAAAGGCACCTTATGCAGCAGTAAGATCCGTTGCAGGGAGTGCAGGAGCTGGGAGGCGAGGAGATGATACCAAAATGTAGGGAATGTGAAAATACTGAGTTTCAAGATATGAATGGAAGACCTAATCGCTGGTATTGTAAACACCCAGAAGTAAGGGCGCATGTCAGTTGTCCAGCTGATACATTGATTTGCAAAACAGAGAGGTATTCGACAGAGATAACAATTAAGACAAGTCCTAAGTGGTGTCCGAGGAGGAAAAAATAGATGATAGACGTAATCGTTGCAATGGGTGTTGGCGTGCTAATCGGAGCCTTTGGCGTGATCGCCTGGGCATTAAGTGCCGTAAACAAGGATAGAGGTGAAAAAGATGACAGAGACCAAGCAGGGAAAGGCAACGGACCGGAAAGCCACTGAGGCGGTGAACACGATTAGAATTTACTGTAAAAACAATGACATTCACGACTGCGTATTTAACTGTGCGATACGGCAGGTATGCAGAGGATATTTTCGCAATTTGAACGTACCGATGCTGTGGCCAGAAGTGGAGGTGCCAGATGATTGATGAGAAGAGAGTGCTGCAGGTTGCCAAGGAATTGAGCATGAACCCGGATAAGGCCAGGAAGCTCCTGGAGGATGCCAGATCAGAACCGGCAATCCTGGCACAGGTACATAGATACGAACTGCTTGTGGGAGGTGATAGAGGTGGACAAGACGGTGCTGGAGCAGTATGTGGAGCTAAAGGAAGAAATCAAAGACCTACATAACCGCATAGACCGGGACAGGCGCAGGCTGGTCAAGATCGAGAATGAGGGTGTGGTTTCTGATACCGTGAAGGGAACCAGAAAGGATGGAACCTTCGGTCCGATCAAGATAACCGGCTATCCTTTTCCAGAAGTTGATCAGGTGAAGGGTATGATCAAAAAGCGGGTAACAAAGCTTCACATACTGGAAGATGAACTGCAGGACGCACTGAATGCAGTAGATGATTTTATCCGGGAAATCCCACAAAGCGATCTGAGAATGATGTTTCGTTTTTATTACCTGGATGACATGACATGGGTGGCGGTAGCAGCAAATATGAACAGCCGGTTTCCAAAACGGAAATATACAGAAGACAGCTGCAGAAAGCGTCATGACCGATATCTTGAAAAAATATTATAAAATTTTCAAAATGTCCGGTCATGTCCGCTTCGGCTATGGTAGTATGTACACTGAGCTCAGAAGGAAAGACTTCCGATGATGAAATACCCCCACCCATAAGGTATGAACGACTGCCAGGTGTCACAGCCTGGCGGTTGATTCGGTTAGTACCATACCGATGGCCAAAGGTACTGTTACTGCTTAGCAGGTAAGCGGCTGTTATTTACTGTTTTCCACAGTGGAAGAGAAAATGGCGGTTAAGGTGAAAGACACTGTTCGAAAACAGGGTTAGGACCCTGGCTGGACGCTTAGTTGCAGCCAATCCACGGAACACCTCCCCGATCGGGAGGGAGCATGAGCCGTTAAGTCGAGCCGCAGGTTCGAGTCCTGGTGTTCCGATTGGCTTCGAGAGAAGCTATCCAAACTACATACATTTTTTGCAAACGTCCTGTAGAAATACGGGGCGTTTTGTAGTATGATGAAAGAAAATGTATGTGGGAGGTTGACGTGTTATGGCTTATGAGAATGGAAGTAATATATTTAATTACAGTCCAGAAATATTTTTGAGATATCGGAAGGACAAAATGATATTTGCGAAAGCACTTCAGATTATTCAGATATTTCAGACTAGAGTAGATTATCCGTTTTGTTTTGATGAAATGGATCAAGCAATAAGCTTAATCTTAGGAGCTCCTTTTCAGTCCTTTTTCTTTTGCGGATATGTATACATTAATGCGGTAAACGAGGATGATTATGATCCAACCAAAGTATTTGATCCGGAAAGTGAAAAGAATGTAAATCTTGTAGAGGGATTAAGTGAGGATGAAATTAAAAATATTGCTGAGGAATATCGGGATGCAATAAAGAGTTTTACTATTTCTATACAGCATTTATCGGCGGATGTTTTTCCACCAGAAAATGGCGGTCTAGGATTGAAATCTGTAGCGTATAATAGAACTAATGATCAATACAAAAAAATCCGAGTGATACGTAACGACAATGAATCATTAGATCTGTCATTGAGTAAAGATGAATTAGAATTTTTGATAAGACAATTATCTGAAATTTACAGTGACGGAGAGCAAAGCGATGAGAAATAGTACAGTGACGAATTTTCGTGATCGTGTAAGAGAAAATAGTTCTGACAAAATTTTATCCGGAAAAATCGGAGAATATAAAAAGCCGGAGGATGATTCTATGGACGATTTGTTGCAGAAATATATTGAAAAAGTTGATCGTGATCAATCTGATTTAAGGAAAGATATAAAAGATTCTGAAGATAGAGTAAACAGAGTAGTTGAAAACTCGGAACAGCGCATGGATAAGCGGCTAGATCGTATCGAGCAGATGATTAATGACCAGAACAATAGAATTGATGCTTTGTCAGAAAAGATAACAACTAAGCTTGAAGAAGATAGGAAGTATAGACATACAAATAATATTGCTATTGTTTTGGGAGTGATTGCAACGGTAGCGGCTATGGTTGGCATTTATTATGCAACAGTATCGACAATAGCTTCGATTGTTCACTAAAGAAAATTTGGAGATATGTAGAATGGGATTTAATTTGGAAAATAATGAGTGTACTGAATGTATTTTAATGAGAGAAAAGCATATTATACAAATAAAAAGTATAGAGTTTACTGCGGCGACATTAAACAGTATTGCTGAAATAATGAATAAGGGACCATTAAAAGGTCAAAAAGAACTTGCGATAACAAAAATAAAATTGTCCCTTGATCAATTTAAAAATTTGAAACAGGGAAATTACAAAGTTTTGCAGGCTAAAGCATACTGGGAGAAAGAGAAAGAAATAATTCCAGGAACACTTACATTTGAGGATGTTATAATAGAATTAGGCGATAATGTAAATATGAATTGTGATAATGACGTAGAAATATATGGGTCTAAGATCATTGTTTATAAGGGAGGTAAGTGTACATGGAATTAATTAAATAATTATTAATTTAATATTGTACACTACCAACAGGGCAGCTCTCCGGGGCTGCTTTTTCTATGCCAATTTTCGTACAGCGTGCACAGCACCAGCCGTTATTTCTTGCATACGGTCACCTCCTTTCATGATTGACGGCGGCAATCGGTTGTCGTGGATGGTGCTGGCAGGACTGTATTTTATTATATTTTTGAAAGAAGGTGAGCCTGAGTGACAAAAAAACAAAAGAGATTTGTGGAAGAGTATCTGATTGACCTGAACGCTACCCAGGCCGCCATAAGAGCCGGATACAAGGCGAAAAATGGTCAGAGAGCCTCTGAAATCGGACATGAGCTACTCCAGAAAACCCAAGTTTCAGAAGCAATTTCAGAGGCAATCGCAGAAAGATCCAAAAGAACCGGAATCAATGCTGACCGTGTTCTTCTGGAACTGGCCAGAATTGCATTTGTAAATGCAGATGATGTGATCAATGCAAAAGACGCAACGCTAAAAGAAGATGCCTCCAGGGACGATCTGGCAGCTATACAGTCCGTGAAAGTAAAATCATTTGGAGAAGATGGCGTGGAAAGAGAAATTAAGCTTGCAGACAAACTGAAAGCCCTGGATATGCTTGGACGCCATCTGGCAATGTGGAATGACAAGCTTCAGCTCAGCGGTATGGAAGAAGAAAAATCAAAACTGGACAGCTTGATCAAGCAGATCAGCGGAGGCGGATAATGAGCAGCATGGATCTTGTGCTGTCTGAAAAATACAAAGCATTTTTGAAATGCCAGACACCGGTGGAGTTCCTGGAAGGTACCACGGCAGCAGGAAAGACTACAGTAGGAATTTTTAAGTTTATGCTGAAGGTAGCCCAGAGCCCGAAAAAACTTCATATCCTGGCAGCAGACGACACTGGAACAGCAGAGAAAAACATTATCAACAAAGACCTTGGAATCCTGGACGATTTCGGAAGCCTGGTAGAGTACAACGGATCCGGCACAAAGGATGACAAGATCCCGCATATTCTTTTTCATACTTCATCCGGGGACAAAACCATATACGTTTTGGGATATGGAAACAAGAAGAAATGGAAGAAAGCCCTTGGCGGTCAGTATGGCTGCCTGTATATCGATGAGATCAACACAGCGGACATCGACTTTGTCCGTGAGGCTTCCATGCGTTGTGATTACCTTATGGCAACCTTAAACCCGGATGATCCAAGCTTGGATGTGTATAAAGAGTATATCAACTGCAGCCGTCCGCTTCCTGAATGGGAAGCAGATACACCGCAGGAAATTAAAGATGAATTAAAGGAAGAACCAAAGCCCGGCTGGGTCCACTGGTTCTTTTCTTTTGATGATAATGCCGGACTTCCGGAAGAAAAGAAAAAGCAGATCATCCAGAATACACCGAAAGGTACCAAGATATATAAGAACAAGATCGAAGGACTAAGGGGAAAAGCAACAGGTCTTGTGTTCAGCATCTTCCTGCGCCAGCAGCATGTCCGTACAAAGGAATGGGCAAAACAATTTGTACAAAGACTGGGAGAACCCAAGAAACACGAAATTTTCATGTGGTTTTCGGCAGCAGTCGATACCTCATACTCCCAGAAATCCCCGGACACAATTGCTTTTTCCTATCTTGGGATCACAAACAAGGGAAAATGCATCGTCCTGGATGAAAAAGTTTACAGCAATGCAGAACTGGACATCCCCTTGGCTCCTTCAGATACAGTAAAGAATTTGATTGATTTCCTTGACCGCAACAAGAAGGAATGGGGACTTGCACGAAACGTATTCCTGGACAGTGCCGATCAGGCAACCATGCAGGAATGGAATAAGTATAAGCGAAGAAATGGCTGCATTTATACACTTAACGATGCATGGAAAAAAATGGAGATTATCGATCGTATCAATGCCCAGCTTGGATGGATGGCATTTGATGACCAGACGGGCATTGAGCCGTGTTTTTTTGTACTTGATACCTGCCCGACTTACATTCATGAGATGGAAACATACAGCTGGAGAGAAGATAAAGACAATACACCAGAAGATGGGCATGACCATATGGTTAACTCTGTGCAGTATGCATGGATCCCATACCAGAGCAAGATTTACAAGAGGTGATGATTATGAACTGGCTTCAGAATTTTATTGCACGGCTATTCCGGATAGAACCTGCAAGAGACAGGGTGATTACAATCAGAGAAGCTCATACCTTCCGTGAGAACGTGATCCAGAACAAGCTGTGGTATCAGGGAGATGGAGTGACCCTGGAACAGTACTTTAAAAAGACTGCAAAATGGGATGTGGAGAAAGCCCGCTTCTGGGCGGCCACAGCACAAGGAAATGTAAGAAAGATACACAGCGGAATCGTTGGAACTGTAGTAGACAGATATAAAGACATTGTGCTGGCCGATCTGGATGCCGTCGATTTTGGCGAGAATATGGACATTCTGGAAGAAAGATGGAATGAAATCTTTGAGGGAAGCAAGCTGAACGATGTGATTGGAGATGCTATCGTTGGAGCATTATCTTCCGGAGATGGAGCCTTTAAGATTACTGCAGATGAGTGCAGCCCTTACCCCATTGTAGAATTTTACGATGCTGAGGACGTGGAATATGTATATATCCATTCGACCCTGCGGGAAATCAAGTTCTACACAACATACAGAAACAGGAACAAAGATTACAGGCTGCAGGAAACCTATGGATATGGCTATATAAGATACAAGCTTTACGATGATGCCGGAAAAGAAGCCCCATTACAGTTTCTTCCGGAAACAGCCCATTTGATTGATTTTGGATTCGATGAAAGCCTGATTTTGGCGGTGCCGCTTAAAATCCTTACATCCACCAGATATAAGAACAGAGGAAAAGCCCTTTTTGAAGGAAAGACAGATGTGTTGGATGGACTGGATGAAACAATCAGTCAGTGGATGGACGCAATCAGAATGGGCAGGATCAAACGTTATATTCCGCAAAATCTGATTCCAAGGGATGAGGAAACCGGGGAGCTGCTTCCGGCTAATCCATTTGACAATGACTTTATTGCCATTGGGGACGATATGGGAGAGAATGCCAGCCACCAGGTAGAAATCTCACAGCCCCAGATATCCTACGAAGCTTATGTAAACAGCTACGCCAATTTCCTTGATATGGCTCTGCAGGGAATCATATCACCATCCACACTGGGAATTGATCTGAAGAAAACAGATAATGCAGAATCACAGAGGGAGAAAGAAAAGGTTACCCTTCATGTGAGAGGGAAAATAGTAGACGCTTTGAACAGTGCATTGCCGGAGCTGTTTAAGACAATCCTGCAGTGTGACGATATTATGAACGGGAACAATCCGGGAGAGTATGAGGTATCCGTGAAGTTTGGAGAGTATGCATCCCCAGACTTCGGAACGACTGTGGAAACTGTAGGAAAAGCCAAACAGTACGGAGTTATGAGCCTTGAGACCTCTGTGGATCAGCTGTACGGAGATACCTGGACAGATGAGGAAAAAGAAGCAGAAGTAGAACGTCTGAAACTGGAACAGGGAGTGCAGGATCTGGAAGAGCCGGGGCTTACCATGAAAGCGGGAGAATTTGAAACAGATCTGGAAGAAGGTGAGAACGATGAAGGTAAAAGTAGGACCAAGGATCTACCGGATGAATCGAAAGGAGTACCAGGAGTTTCTGGAAGTAGCAAAGGGGCAGGTACCGATGGGCGTGTACGCTCTGGAAAAGAATGATTATGCTGAGCTTAGAAATGATGCCTGTGTCAGCAAAACAAAGCTGAAGGACATGATCCGAATATTCAAAAGCCAGGGTTTTAAGGTATATGCAAACGGGAGGTGATCCAGATGAATGTTCCAGGATTTACATTGTTGCTCCAGGAATTCTGTAGTTATTGTCCAGACTTCGAACCAGAAGTAGAGAAGATAGACTGCTCAAGCCTTACAGAACAGGTCAAATATTGTACAAATATTCGTTGTACGCAAAGGGCGAGATGTGCAAGGCTTGCTACAAACATTCGAAAGCAGGTAACCACAGATGCCGAAGCTTAACACCGTCTACGACATTGGAGCCGCCTTTGAATCCATAGAAAATGAGCTTATGTCCTCCATGATCCGCAATATGCGTCGGCATAAGCTGGAAGAGATCGACGAAGATAAGCAGTGGGCTATGTGGCAGGCACTGCAGCTGAAATCCCTGGAAAAGTACAAGAAGGACAACCAGAAGAAGCATGGCAAGCAGTTCAAGGATATCAATGCGCAGATCAAAACACTGATAACCATGTCCAGATCTGAAGGCGAGATGGCACAGGAGATTGCGATCCTGGAAGCTATCAGAAATGGTTTTCCTGCCAAACGTATTGCCAAGGGGGCAGCTGCTGAATTTTTCAAGTTGAATGACAGAAAACTGGAAGCGTTAATCAAAGCAACCATGGATGATATGGAACAGGCGGAAATTGCTGTCCTTCGAATGGCAAATGACCAGTACCGTAAAGTGATTTACAATGCCCAGGTATACGCGAACACCGGAGCCGGCACCTATGAGAAAGCTGTGGATATGGCTACAGAGGATTTTGTAAAGGCTGGCTTGAATTGTGTGCAGTATGCAAACGGCGCAAGGCATACACTTGCTGATTATGCGGATATGGCAATCAGAACAGCCAGCAAAAGGGCATACCTGCAAGGAGAAGGTCAGAAGCGCCAGGAATGGGGAATATCTACAGTGATTATGAATAAGCGCGGAAATCCCTGTCCGAAATGCTTGCCTTTTGTGGGAAAGGTGCTGATTGATGATGTGTGGAGCAATGGTCCGAAAGATGGAAAGTCACCTGTGACCGGAATCAAATATCCATTTATGAGCAGTGCCATAGCTGCAGGCCTGTACCATCCGCGCTGCAAAGATAGCCACACTACATATTTCGAAGGCATCAGCACCCCGCCAGAGAAGAACAGGTATACCAAAGCAGAGCTGAATGAACTGGTGCGGAAACAGGAACAGGAAAGCCGGCAGCAGTATGCAAAGAGGCAGGAAAAGAAGTTTGGTAGGTTGGCAGATTTTTCCCTGGATCCGGAGAATAAAAAGAAGTATGAGCAGAAACAAAAAGAGTGGAAATCCGTTGCAAATGAAGCGGACTCTGCTATAATGATATCAGGAGCCAGAATCACAGATATATTCAGTGAAGAGGCAGAAAACTTTGCAGAGATGTACTACAAAGAGATCAGGAGTTTTTCTACTGACGCGAAGAAGATTGCTGAAAATCTGGGAAAAGAAGAATCTGATATAGCAAAGATAAAAGCATATCTTTTTGAAGATGAATCGTTGTTTGATCCGGATTTAAAGGCATACCGCAGATTTGATCCTGATTGTGCCATAGCTCAGAGTTGGCAACGGCTTATGACAGGAAAAGACATTAAGCCGCATGACCGCACTTTAATAGAGCAAGAGCTCCTTGAAATGAAAATAAAAAGAGAAAATCCTAGTATGGAGCACCGGAAAGCACATGAGCTGGCCACTGAAAAAATTGATTACCCGAAGGAGGCGTTAGAATATTATGGTAATCTTGAAAAACATAAAAAAGACAAATAATATGATTTCTGCCGACTATTACCCAGAGGGGAAAGAACCCAAAGGTTTTATGAGAATTGAGGATGGAAAAGTTATAGAGCATGAAAATGCAAGCTCTTTTGCAGCGCCGCATGTCCGAAACGAGTTGAAGCGCTTAGCAAGAATGGATAATCCACCAGTAGAAAAGACAGTATTATGGTACTAGATGCCGCTAGTTAAAAAAGACTATCCCGATTATAAATGGAGGTAGTGGCATGAACAAGGCAGGGGAATTGTTTCAAAGAATTAAAAAAATGAGAAATGGCGAAGAAGTAGGCTGTAGTCATTGCAAAAAAGGAGTAATGGTTCCTATAGGCGATTATAAAACAACAAAATGTTTTCGTTGCAATAATTGCGGAACACGATTAAACATGGACTAATACCACCAGTCAGAAAATGACCGGTGGTATTTTATTACCTGAAAATATCAATACAGTTATTAAAACAATGATAGCACGCCATAAGACGTGTTATTTTTGTACTTATTTTTAAGAAAGAGAGGATGAAGAAAATGAAAAAATTATTTATCAGCCAGCCTATGAGAGGAAAATCAGATGAAGAGATACTAAAGGAAAGAGAAAAAGCAATCAAGAGCGCAGAAAAGCAGATGGATGAACCTGTAGAAGTGATTGATTCTTTCTTTCAGTCGGCACCGACAGATGCAAGACCTCTTTGGTATCTTGGAGAATCATTGAAATTATTGGCTACAGCAGATGTTGCTTATTTTGCTAAAGGCTGGGAGAAAGCCAGAGGATGCAAAATTGAGCATACTTGCGCTGTAGAGTACGGAATCCCGACAATTGAAGATTGCAGAAAGGAATAGACAACATAGGACATGAAGAATTTTTGAGATTATGTAAAGCAAAAGTTGCGGAGTACACCAATAGTCACATGGATGTTACAGACCGGCAGCAGGTGACTGTACATGATGTGTATGTGGTATGGAGCTGTAAGACTTTGCAGAATAACAAGGCATTGCTTAGCACTACAGTACCAGATGGCATGTACTATGAGCCGACATATAACGGCGATAAGAATGAACTGTATATGGATGCCTATAAGAAGTTTGAAAACAGAAGTTTCAAAATGTAGGAGGAAGAAAATGAAAAGAAGAGCAACCAAAAGAATTGCAGTATTAATGACACTGGTAATCTTGACATGTTTTTGTGCTACTGGTTGCACAGAAGCTGATCAGGTGAGTGCGAATATTTCACAGGAGGCAGATAACTTCAACGTAACTAGAAAACTTACTGTTTTGAATGCCAGAACAGATACAATCCTGTTGGAATTGACTGGAACATTTGCACTGAAGAATAACTCTTCAAGAGAACTGGAAGTAATTATTGAGACCGCAGAAGGAAAGTACCAGAAAGACTATGTTTATTTGAATGACTATACCATGTATGTAGTTGAAGACATTTCTGGATCGGATGTGGATAAGTACCATTATGAGATTAATTTCCTTCCGCAGTGGGGACTTAAAGTCACACACAATGATTAAATTTGCGCCGGCACAAATAGGGGGGAAAGACAATGAAAACTGTAGTAATTGAAGGTAAGGATCTGCTGTTCACACTTTTTAAACTTGCATTTTATATTTGGATAGAGATGTGGAATGTGAGAATTTTGCTGGTAGCAGTTAAGATGGTGATTGCTGTAGGTGGATATTCAACTTATTTGGCGGTAATTTTAGTTTCAGCTTATGGGATTTGTTCTGCTTACAGAGGGTTAAAAAAGACAGTTGCTAAAACAATAAGGAGGTGGTTATTTGAAGGTGATAGTGCAGCATAATTTCCGCGACAAAGAAAATGCTCTGGTTCTTCGTACAGCCGGGGAAGAACTGGAAGTGTCCCGGAAAAGAGCAGAGCATCTTGCAAATCTGCAGTTGGTAAAGACCGTTGAAGATCAGAAAGGCGGTGATCCAAAATCTCCCAGTAAGGCTGAGGGTTAGAAGCCTTATTTTTATGCCCGGAATGGCGTGAAACTACCAGAAAGGAGAAAGACATGACACAGGAACAGTTTGAGGCTCTGGGTATTGAAAAGAGCCTTGCAAAAAAAGCAGCAGATGAATCCAAGAAAGAACTGGAAGGATATGTTGCCAAAGAAACCTATGACACAACCGAACAGCAGCGAAAGCAGCTGGAAACAACAGTGAATGATTATAAAACCCAGTTGGATACTTTAAAGACATCAGCAGGGGATAATGAAGCACTGAAACAGCAGATTGCAGATCTTCAGGAACAGAACCGCCAGAAAGACACAGAACACCAGAATGAGCTGAAGGCTCTTAAGCTTACCAATGCGATTAAAATGGCTATTTCTTCTACTGCACAGGATAGCGATCTGGTTGCCGGCCTGGTGGATCGTAATAAGCTGATTCTTGGGGAAGATGGAAAAGTGACCGGGCTGGAAGAACAGGTGAAAGCTTTAAAAGAAAGCAAACCATTCCTGTTTAAACAGGAACAGCAGACAGGAAAGGGAAAGAAAGGATTCTTCCCGCTGGGAGCGCCAAAAGCTGAGCCAGGAGGCGAAGAAGGCCATGTGTCAATGAAGGAAGCGATTGCGGCAAAATTGAACTTGGGTTCAGAAGGGAAAGGTGAATAATTATGGCAATTACATTAGAAGAAGCTAAGAAAAACGTCCAGGATGATCTGCAGATGGGCGTTATTGATGAATTTCAGAAATCAAATTATATCTTGGAACACATTCCATTTGACGATGCAGTATCTCCTACCGGTGGAGGGGCTACACCAAGCTACAGCTACACACGATTGAAAACACAGCCGACAGCTGCATTTCGTGAGATCAATAAAGAATATGCACCATCTGAGGTAACCAAGGAACGCCACACGGTTGAAATCAAAGTGTTTGGTGGAGCTTATGAGATTGACCGAGTTATTGCGAATATGGGCGGTATCGTAAGCGAAGTGGAGCTGCAGCAGGCACAGAAGATCAAAGCAGCTCAGGCACTTTTCAATGATACCTTTATCAATGGTGATACAGGGGTTGATTCCAAATGCTTTGACGGACTGGATAAGGCACTTACAGGAAGCTCTACGGAATACAATGCAGATGGAGTGATCGATCTGTCCACTTCCGAGCTGGTTACCAAAAACTATCAGTACTTCCTGGATATGCTGGATGAGTTCCTTGGCGGTCTGGATGGTACTCCCACATTCATTGGAGGAAACAACAAACTGATTTCTAAACTGAGAGCTTGCGCGAGACGTGCCAGCATGTATCAGGTAACAAAGGATAACTGGGGAAATCAGGTAGAGAGCTATGGCGGCATTCCTTTTGTTGACCTGAAGACCAAACCGGGTACGAATGATGAAGTAGTACCGATTGAATCCTCAGATGGAAAAACATCCCTGTATGTTGCCAGACTTGCAATGGATGGACTCCATGCAGTGTCTTTCGCAGGAGTAGCACCTGTACAGACCTGGCTCCCGGACTTTTCAACTGCTGGAGCAGTGAAGAAAGGTGAGGTTGAAATGAACGCAGCTATTGCACTGAAGACTTCCAAGGCGGCAGGTGTATTCAGGGGAATCAAAGTAAAATAGGAGGCGAAGAATGAAGATCAAAAGTCCAAATAAAGATTACACAGGTGTTTCCGCTTCTGTTCCTTTCTGTAACGGCGTAGGAGAAACAGAAGATCCTTATCTGATCCAGTGGTTCAAAGACCATGGATACGAGGTAGAAGAAACTCCGGAGAAAGCTTCTAAAGAAGCAGTAGAGAAAGAGGAAAAGCCTGCAAAAGAAAAGAACACTTCGAAATGAGGTGAGCGGTTATGAGCTACGAACCATATGCAACCCCAGAATACTATACGGATACTTACGGCGGAACCCTGATTTTAGAAAATGACATTGAGAGAGCTCTGCAGATTGCGTCTCGGCACATTGATTCCCTGACCTACAACCGGATTGTAGGTCGGGGATTTTCCAGCCTGACACAGTTTCAGCGGGATATCATTCAGGATGTTGTCTGCCAGCAGGCAGACTTTGAAACCGAGAATGCGGACGAGATCAATTCTATACTTTCAAGCTACAGCATCAATGGTGTATCCGCCCAGTTTGGCAGCAGCTGGAACGTATTCACAGACAAAGGTGTGGCGATGAAAAGAGATCTGTATGCACTGTTGTGTCAGACAGGGCTGTGCTGCAGATTAGCGAGGTGAGCTATGAAATATCCATGTTTAGTACCCAAAAGGCTTTGCAGGACGGATATCAGCTTAGTGATGGAGCAGGAAGGACGGAATAAATATGGGGAACCTCTTCCATGTTTTGAATATTCCGGGAAATGCAATTACCAGGACAAAGCAAAGACGATCTTCACAGCTGACAAGAAAATGGTTCAGATTACCGGATCCGTATTATTCCCGGGAGATATCTGCCCAGAGCTTCCGGTAATATCTGGCGGTACAGCAACCATATTTGGTGTCAAGAGAAAGATCCAGGAAGCCAGGAAAGCCAGAAATCCGGACGGTACCATAAATTACACGGAGGTGCTTCTGATATGATCAAGGTCAATTCGACTGTTAAACTTAACTTTCCGAAGATCAATCAGCTGACACGGGCACAGGTGGCAGCCCTGGAGCAGACTGCAGAAGATTTACATACAGAAGTTGAGCAGGCACAGGTGTTTCCAAGAGATACCGGTGCTTTGCAGAATGAGAGTACTTTTGTAGATACCTCTGAAAGCAGTCACGGAAAAGTAAGTATCATATCCAGTACACCATATGCAAGACGCCTGTATTTCCATCCAGAATTTCATTTTAAGAAGGATAAAAACCCGAATGCAAAAGGCAAATGGTATGAAGACTGGCTTCCAGGTGGGAAAAATGCTGACCTTGCAGTGGAAGCATTCAAAGAAAACTACAGGAGGCTGGCTGGTTTATGACGTTATCGGATATCAGAGATTATATTGAGACACTCACACAGGGGGCTGTGTATATTGGTCCAATTCCGGATAAACCGGAAAAAATAGTTGGGGTTTATAACAGTAAACACCAGCACGAATACAAGGTGGCAATCGGAGGCCCTCAGCTGGAATCCTATGGCACGAAATACGTCACTTTACTGGTACACTGGAATAAATCCCAGCGCGAGACCGAAAAAGCCGGAAAAGCCTTATTTGAAGCTGTCAGAGCCACCAGAAATGCAACTGTAAACCATGAAACTATTAAATTTGTCCTGCCAGTCTATGATCTTCAGGATATAGGCGTAGATGATTCCGGTATCTATGAGATGGTTATAGAACTGGCTGTGATTTTTGAAAAGAAAGGAAATAAGGATGAAGAATAAAATTGTGATGAACCTTCAGCTGTTCGCAGGTTCCAAGTCTGGCGTATATCCATGCTACGAGAACCAGTTCCAGATAGACACAGCATCAGGCGGCACTGCTTCACTGAAAAATATTGCAGACTGTGTAACCTTTTCCGTATCTTTTGACAATGGAGTGGAAGAGTGGAACCCATTTGACACAGAAGGATGGACCAGACGTTTAATGACATCCAAGAGTATTACAATTTCAGTAACTGCAAAACGTAATGTCGGGGATGCCGGAAATGATTTTGTTGCAGGACTGGCATGGAAGAACGGAAGAAATGCGGAAGCTGATACGCAGTGGACTTTCCCGGATGGTACTGTTGTGAAGTTTACAAAATCAGTTATCAATGTGAAGAATGTTGGATCCGGAGATTCCACAGCTGTAGCACCTCTTGAATTCGATATCATGAGCAATGGAAAACCGGAGATTACACCAGCCGCATAGTAAATACGGCTTTTAGCAAGAAAAAGGAGAAAACAAATGGCAAAATGTATTGATATTACAGAGAAATTAAGCTTTGATAAAAATCCTGCCCTGATTATCAAGGGCAGAAAATTCATAGTAAATGCAGATGCGGGCACTATGCTTGAAATCATGGGATTGTTTAAAGAAGGCTCTTCTGATACAGAAACGACAGTTGCGGCCTATGAAAAACTGTTCAGCGAAAAAGACCGTAATGAGATTAAAAAAATGCGTCTGCCATTCAAAGATCTTATGATCGTTATCCAGACCGCAATGGAACTGATCCAGGGAGAAGAAGACCAGGGAGAGCAGTAACCCGTACTATGATCTGATAGATGATTTTGATCTGATCGTATCATCGTTTCAATCACAGTACGGGTTACGTCTTTCTAAGGAAATTCCAGCAGGGATGCCCTGGGACGAGTTTTCGGATCTTCTATCCGGAATAGGCCCGGATACAGCCCTTGGCAGGATCGTAGCAATCCGAGCAGAAGAGGATGAAGAGATCTTGAAGCATTTCACCCCGGAACAGCGCCGGATCCGCCGCGAATGGAGAAATAAACAAGCTATGAAGGTTTCAGAGGAAGACAGAGATAAATTCCTGGAGGTCATGAAACAGGCATTTATTGATATGGCAGGAGGAGCGAATGGATAAAAACAAGGTAAAATGCCCCTTCTGCGGACACGAACAGAAGATACAGTACACCCCGGATGCCAAATGCCGGGGCGTTTTCATCCGGTGCCAAGGGCGCCATTGTAAAAAAGAATTTGAAATAAAGATTAACCAGGACAAGTAGTGCCATGTGTCGATGTCCTCATGATAGAGGAAGGTGGCATATATGGCAACAAGTGTTGGGCAGATCGGGCTTGACCTGGTCGTTAATCAGAATCGGTTTCAGTCGCAGATGCGTGGCATTGAATCTCTGGCAAAGAAAGCCGGTGCAACTCTTGCAGCAGCGTTTGGCGTTAAAAAGCTGATAGATTTTGGAAAGTCGTGCCTGGAGCTTGGCTCAGATCTGGCAGAGGTTCAGAATGTTGTAGACGTTACATTCCCGAACATGACCACACAGGTTGATAAATTTGCCAAAAGTGCAGCCCAGAGCTTTGGACTTTCTGAGACCATGGCAAAGCAGTTCACCGGTACCTTCGGGGCAATGGCGAAAGCCTTTGGATTTTCCGAGGAACAGGCTTATAACATGGGCTCCAGCCTTACCAAGCTGGCAGGTGATGTGGCGTCTTTCTATAATCTGTCACAGGATGAAGCTTACACCAAGCTGAAATCCGTTTTCACAGGCGAAACGGAATCTTTAAAAGATCTTGGCGTAGTCATGACTCAGACCGCCCTTGACAGTTATGCTTTGGCGAACGGTTTCGGGAAGACAACGGCGAAGATGTCAGAAGCCGAAAAGGTAGCGTTAAGGTATTCCTTCGTACAAAACCAGTTGGCAGCAGCCCAAGGGGACTTTGCAAGGACCTCAGGATCCTGGGCAAACCAGGTAAGGATCCTTACTCTGCAGTTTGACTCCCTGAAGGCTACAATTGGCCAGGGACTGATAAATATTTTCACTCCGGTTATCAGAGTGATCAACACGGTAATTGGAAAGCTGATTACTCTGGCAAACGCCTTTAAATCGTTTACGGAGCTGATTACCGGTCAGAAATCCAGCAACAGTGCTTCTGGACAGATTTCAGCTATTGGAAGTGCGGCAGCAGGCGCAAGTGCAGGAATGGACGATGCAGCCAGTTCAGCAGATAATCTTTCCAGTGCTAATAATGGCGTTGCCAAATCCGCCAAGAAAGCAGCTGAGAAAATGCGCACCCTCATGGGCTTCGACCAGATTAATAAGCTGGACAGCCAGACAGACAGTACCAGCTCCACACCTTCTTCCGGAAGCGGAACAGGAACAGGGGGAGCAGGTGGGGCTGGAGTTGATTTCGGCAGTCTTGCCCAGGGTGAAACTGTTGTAGATAAAACAGACAAAAAGATGTCCGGGTTGTTAAAACGCTGCAAAGAGCTGGCAGCAGTATTCAAAAAAGGCTTTAAGATAGGATTTGGTGATTCTGAAAAGAGAATCAGTTCCATTACGGAAAATATTAAGAATATCGGGAAAACTCTGAAAGAAATATTTACAGATCCGGATGTTGTGAAAGCAGCAAATGATTGTGCCAATTCCTTTGCACTGTCGTTTGGAAAGATGATAGGTTCATTTGCCAGTATTGGAATAACGATTGCGTCCAATCTTACTGGCGGGATTGAAGGATATCTTTCTAAAAGCAGTAGCTATATACGAGGTAAATTAGTGTCTCTTTTCAATATTGCAGGAGACATTGCATCACTTGCCGGGGATTTCTGGACGGCATTTGCTGATATATTTTCTGTATTCGCTGGATCAGAAGGACAAGGGATTACCGCAGATATCATTGGCATTTTTACAGATGGATTTCTTGGTGCGATAGAGATCGGAGCACAGTTCATAAAGGATATTGAAAGCGTTGTAGTTACTCCTATAGTACAGAATGCGGAGAAAATTAAACAAACAATTGAGAATCTTCTCGTTCCGATTCAGACCGTGCTTGATACTTTACATCAGTCAGTGACAGATACCTTTTCAAAGATTTCAGAAGTATACGAAACGTATATTAGCCCGTTTATAACATCTGTTGCGCAGGGAATATCTGATATCGTACAGATTTTCCTGGATGGCTGGAATTCTAATATTTCACCTGTTCTTGATAATCTGGCCGAGAAGTTTTCAACAGTGTGGCAGGAACATGTACAGCCAGCCCTTGATGGAATCATTGTACTGGTTGGAAAAGTATTTGAGAACCTGCAGGCCCTCTGGGAAACATTGCTACAGCCATTGATTGAGTGGATTATTGAAAATATTATGCCAGTTATCGGACCGGCACTACAGGGAATTGGAGACCTTTTCCTGGATCTGTTGTCAGTAGCCGGGGACGTAATCAGTGGAATAACAGATGTGCTTAGTGGCTTTATTGATTTTTGCACAGGGGCATTTACAGGTGATTTTTCGAAATGTTTCCAGGGCTTAAAAGAAATCATGGAAGGCTTCAAAACGATTGCAGATTCTGTGATCGGTTTTCTACAGGAAAATGTATTTCGGCCGTTTGATGAGTATATTGCAAATATATTTGCAACAGACTGGTCGAAAAATTTCGGCATTCTGGGCGGTGTGCTTAACGGTTTCTTAAAGAGCGGGAAAGATACGATCAGAGATATCCAGAAAGTATTTGGCGGATTAAATGATTTTGTATCAGGAGTATTTTCAGGGAACTGGGAAAAGGCGTGGAAAGGAATAAAGGACATTTTCGAAGGAGTATTTGAAGGGCTGGCAAACCTTTCCAAGACACCGATTAATGCAATTATTGGTGGCTTCAATAGCGTACTTGGCACAGTGAATGGTCTCATTAATAAAGTAAATAATATACGTTTCAAAATTACGGTACCAGATTGGATCCCTGGGATAGGCGGAAACTGGTGGGGATTTAACGGATTTAACATTCCTACGATCGGAACCATTCCAATGTTGGCGAACGGAGGCTTCGTAAAAGCAAATACGCCACAGCTCGCCATGATTGGTGATAACCGGCACCAGGGAGAGATTGTTTCTCCGGAGGACAAGCTTCAGGAAATGGCATTAAAGGCAGCGGCTCTGGCAGCAGGTGGTGCAAATGATGCTGAACTGCTGGCAGTTCTGAAACAGATCCTGGCGTTTTTGCAGAATACGCCGATTGTTGCGTTGGATCCGGAATCACTAAGAAAATATTTTATCCGAAAAACCAACCAGAACACAAAAGCAACCGGAAAACCAGAACTGCTTGTGTAAGGAGGCATTATGGCAAAGAAAATATTGTGGTCAGGGAGCACGGTGCTCCCCTCTCCGGTATCGATATCTGTAAATGATCAGATTATCTGGAGTGCGAACACGGGCCGTAGTGCTTCCGGAAGCATGATCGGTGATGTGGTTGCAGAAAAGAAAGATGTAGCTATAAAGTGGGGGATTCTCACAGAAGCAGAGCTTGCAGCTATAAAAAAGATTATGGTTGCAGGCTTTTTTCCTATCTCTTTTCATGATGATGGGATAGATTTGACGATTACCACATATCGGGGAAACCTGACCAAAGAGGTTCTGGGGTATATCGGAGATGGGATTTTTTATTATAAATCAGCATCAGTGAGTATCATTCAAAAATAGGAGGAAACCAAAATGTTAAAAGGAACAAAATCAACATCCATGAATTTCAACAGCATGATCAACGACAAATCAGCTGTCTATATGTCTGCTCAGATTCCTGTAAACGGTAGTGCAAGCATCACTATTACCGTCCAGGACCGTGACTTGTACGAGGCAAACAGGGCAGAATGCAGAAAAGATATTG
>OGPP01000692.1_pt1 | contig 32122 bp, 30 predicted proteins | sample 1553021 | NCBI WGS metagenome assembly OGPP01 (sample SAMEA2580217, study PRJEB22360) | human gut metagenome | biome: human gut; feature: human-associated habitat; material: faeces | place: Denmark | collected 2008/2010
GATTGGCAGTCCATTATTAAGTTTTTTATTATGTTCCCTTTGTACACCGTTGCAAGCATTATAAAATGAACGAATATCCTTCATTTCTACGCTTCCATTGTCTTCTGTCGAAACCCAGCCTGTCTGACCACATTCACGGCAATTTATTACCGGTAAATAATGCTTTGCTTGGTTATCATTCAAATCCGTTGAAAGTGCATAGTGAATATCTTTATCCGTTACTTCACCCACTAATCTTCTCAATTCCCGCATCCATACCTGTACCTGCACATTTAGAAATGGACGCACTTTTCCTGTCTCTGTAAGAACTCTCGCATGTGATATCAAAGCATATAATGCATCTATTACTATGCTGGAAAGTTCCTCTCCTAATTCACTTAATCTCGGAAATCTCTTTATTAGTTTTTCATACACAAATGAGTTCTGTATATATGTACCATTTGCTTCTGAAATCATGCTTTGAGTAAAATTATGCCGCATTAAATGCTTTCCAATCTCAACCCTGGCTTCATCTCCCAAGATATCTGAAACAGAGAAGCTCTCATCAAACCATGCCTCTACTGACGCCTCCAGATACCCTTTTTCATCTTCCCCTGATGAAAGTCGCTTTATTTCTAAAGCTTCATTCCTATCTGGCATCTTATAATCACTTATCTCATGTCCTTCAAAAAATTCGGTTGCTGAAAGCCTGTCCTCTGTTATAACAGCATCCTCTTCAAACATTTCTCCAAAGACATCTGACGCATATTCCAAAATTTTTTTTGAGCTGTCCTTTGCCCCCATTGTTGCCGATGTGCCCACACAACAAATCTGTCCTGGCAAAATATTTAGTCTTGCTTTTAATCTTCTAAGAAGACATGCAAGATCCGTTCCCTGTGCTCCATCAAATGTATGTAACTCATCAACCGCTATATATTTAAGTGTATCTGGGGTGTTATTTTTCCACAGCTCTGCATCCTTAGGACGAACCAACAAATAATCAAGCATTTTATAATTTGTCATGAGAATATCCGGTGGTGCCGCGATAAGAGTCTCGTGATCGGTGATGACACGATCTGGAAGCATTATCTTAGTTGCTGAATGTTCCAGTCCACCTACATACATACCCACACGAATACCCGCTGATTTCAGTCCCGGACTTCCATCCACAAGTTCTGCAATACGCTTTGCCTGATCCGATGCCAAAGCGTTCATTGGATAGATAATAAGTGCTTTTATTCCTGATTCCCCCCTATGTTTATAGCAATACTCAAGAATTGGATATAAAAAACACTCTGTCTTACCCGAACCAGTTCCCGTAGCAACCAAAGTAGAGCGACCATCCTCACCGGTTAACCGCTCAAATGCTTTTTGCTGATGTACATAAGGATTGTACTGCTGACGAATTGCCTGAAACAGATTGCCCTCCCCTTCATATACTCGGAAAGGAAGCCTTACTGCTACATATGGTTCATGAAATACTGAATCCTTTGTATTAAGCATGTTCCTAAGCGAATCCTTAAAAATAGAATTCGTTATTGGAAATGATGTATCTATATAATCAATCAGACCTTCCTGATATTGTCTTGCAAGTATGGATGGTAACATATTTCAACTCCTAATCATCAAAATTTTGTTTTATATACCAACGAACTACATTCATAAACTGTTCTAATTGCTCATTATCTTCTGAATAAATTAACCTTATCGTTTCAGTATCAAGGCTCTCTAATATTCCATACACCGCCTTGCGCGCCTCTTTTAATCTATACGAATTCAAATTTAAAAGATTAATTGTATAATAATCCCCCTCCATTGTTCCATCAGGTAAATATGTAAATATTTCTTCACATTCAGGATTTAACGGTGAAATAAATTTGCTCTCATCATAATCATTTTCTTTCCTAGGTCCGCATGTCTTTTCCCCTGAAAATCCATAACATGAGGCAACAATATTATCATAGTCCAGTGTTTTCTTACTAACATAATTTCCCGGATGCCTTGGCTCTATATGCTCATTATGAGAACTATCTTCATCAATTCGGCAACAACAATAGGCACATAAGCATTTTTGTTCCGCCACAAGTTCTTTATTTAATCTTGATATATATGGCTTAAATTCCTGTGAATCATAAGTAGCATTTGCATTCTTTCGCTTAAATTCACTTAACCACTCTGGCTCTGTCTGTTTATTTATATAAATCATGATAATCGACCTTTCTTTATTAGCATGCTGGCTCTTATCACATCCTTATTTGTTGAGTCAGTTAATTCCTTTAATCTGTTTACCTTTTGCTCAGCTTCTTCAAAAGATTTCTCATTTATTAATTTATATATGTCAGTAATCAAGGCTTCTGTTTTAGAATTCATAGATTTTGTACCCATAAATTCTTCAAGAATATAATTTGCATCAAATCCATCTAGTCTTCTAAACTCAATCACTTCACTGGATGCCCCTTTGTTTTGCAAAAAGTAAACATTAAAATCATCATCAATTTCGCTTAACACGATTGGCGAGTGAGTTGTAATAATAAATTGGATATTCGGAAATGTCTCTCTTAATTTTCTTACTATATTTCGCTGCCAAGATGGATGCATATGCAATTCTATTTCATCTATTAATACAACTCCCTCTCCCCAAAGTGGATTATCTAAATTGGGATTGGCAATGGTAAGTCTTCGTGCAAGATCACCAAACAATGCCATTGTACACTTTTCACCATCTGACAATTGTGATACATTTAACCCGACTCCATTTTTATCTACTTTCATTTCCAATCTTGGTTTTCTGGCTACTCTTAAATTTGTACATTCATCTAACATGGCAAGCATTGCTTTTTTTACTGCCTCTAAAGATTTATCTGTAAATTCTAAATCAGCATTTTGTACTTTACATTCATTCTCATAATCTTCTTGATTTCGGAACCATTCAAAAAAAGTTCGAAAGTCTATTTGATTCTCAATTGCTTTATCAAAAGCTGAATAAATATCAAATTCATGCTTTGTTCTTATCCTGACCGGTATATCAAGTACTAAACGATTTGTACCATAATTCACAAAAAGCGGTATATTATCCTGCTTTTCGTCACTCACATACTTATCCTGAAAAATTGAAGCTAATACCTTTAAATTCTTGGTATTATGTGTTCTTTTACCAGTTTTTCTAACCATTGTTCTGCTATAATTAATGATTCGATTCTCAATAGAAAAATCTGCTTCCAGCTTTGTTTGCGTTTTTCCATATTTAATATCATCTAACTTAATATTTAGACTTTGTTTCAATTCCTTTCTGTTTACTATCTGATTAATGATATTTGCATATAGTAAATTCACGCTTTTTAGTATCGAAGTTTTTCCAGTTCCATTGATACCAAAAATAACTGTGCTTTTACCATTTAGCGATAATTCAACATCATCAAATGAGTGAAAATTATTAATTTTTAAATTCTCTATTTTCATTTCTTTTTCACCTCTTCTACCTCTATATATTTGCAAATCTCTCTTCAAAATTATGCCATACTTCTTCGTAATCTTTTTCTCGATTGCATTTTGTGAATGGTGCTTTATAACGAATTGTCCTTTTTACTGGTCCATCAACGACTGTATCATCCTCAATTTCTAATATAAATTCTCCATTCTTTTCATTTTTTATTACTTCAAAATCTTTGCGAGTAAAACCAACACCTGTCATGCTCCGATTATTTGTAAAAGCAATTCTGCCGTTTTGATCATACCAAGTATCATCCTCATACGATTGCAAAACAGGAAATTGAATTTTATAAATTGTCTGAAGTTGTTGTAATGTCATTCCTAAAGCCATTGATGTCAACACATCTATCTCTACTAAAATCTGTCGTCTCTCAAAATCAGTTCTACAAGATGTTTCAAATGTTAAACAACTCTTCAAATTACTGAATTTCAAATCAGACAACCTCTTGTCCTCTTTTGCCCACTTATTCTCATTATATTCTTTTTTATACAATCTTTCCCACAATTGACTATATTCTTCCGACAAACAATTCAACATTAATGCCCGTAAACATAAGGCCGAATTATATTTTGAAGTAACATATGGCAATTTAGCTACTACATTAGGTTGTAAATTTCCCTTATTCAAAGTTCTCACGAAATAATCAAATGGCAAAGACGAAAACATTGCTTCTGCAAGAACTAAATCATTCTCATCTTTAAAGTCAAATCCCAACAGACCATTAATGTGGGAAGTTTTTGGTGGTATTATTGCAGCAATCAGTGTTCTTTCTCCTCCCAAATTAAGCATTTTTCGTGCAACAATTCTATAATCATTTATCACTTTTCCAGACCAAGAATTCTCCGCAATCAATTTCATATACTCATTATGTTTTTTTGCAGGAGAATAATTTATCCTTTGAGAATAATTAAAATCTACATTTAGCAAATCAATATTATCATAATCACTATTTAACTTACATATTCTCCTAGAAGACTTAAATAACGGATTTCCCACGCCAATATGAGGTCCTGAGTATATTCTGTCAAATCCATTATGTGCAAAGTGTATATTTCTAATAATATCACCAGACTTTTGAGAATTTGTTTCATGCCACATTTCCATTATCATAAATTTTTCATCAATGCTGGATAAGGTCGTCTTTACATTATTAAACGTTCTTAAGATATCAAGTTCCTCTCTCAACTGTATTGCTGATAATTTAGCATCTTTTATATTATTACTGCCATCAAAAACTTGTGCCAATAAACATAATTTTTCCTTATCAAAATGAATGATTCTTCTCGGTGAGCCATTCGTATTCCAATCTCCTTTATCATTTTTTATTCCCAACTGTTTTTCATTACTATTTATGTCATCATAACAAGTTTCTATTGTCACAGGTTCATATAAGTTAAATATTGCATCAAATTCTATACTATCTTGTGGACCACCATATACATTTATACTAAATTGTGTATTGTGGTGCACTTCGTGGAACAATTTCCGTTCATTCGTAAACATAAAATGTTTACGAAGTCTCGGATATATGTTCTCACGAAGTGCACCACCTTCCGGATCATCATATATACTATCCGGATGTAATAATGCAGAAATCGCATTAACATTTCCGATTCTATAAACCAAAGGTATAAAACACTTATATAAATTAGTCTGTTGTCCTTTTAAGCATATATAATTCTGTGATGCATTCAAATAATTCTGAATTCCAGCCATCGATTCAAATTCATTCAAATAAGAAATTTTATCTTTTTTTAATACATCCATTCTAGCTTTTGATATCTCATTTGCAGACATCTTTTTAACAGCAAAAATTGGATTTTTATCAGATAAAATTCCTTCTTCTTTCCATGTCATTTTTAACCATGGCGGATTTCCAATCATCAAATCAAACCCACCATTTTCTTTAAACACATCTGCAAATTCCAATTCCCAGTGCTGAAACTTCTGTTCCTTAGCTATTTGATTTGCAATCGCAAGTCTCTCACTTCTCGACCTCAAATCATCAAGGCACACGATGCCTAAATCCGAATACTGATTTCTAATTTCAAGAGCAAGTTGCGTCCCATCAGTACTTAATTTAAGATTTCCCATTTCATCCATGGATACCTTTCCTGCACTATCAAGAAAACTCATCTGTCCAGAACTACTTGTTGTAACAGCAGCTATTCCACCTTCAAGTATCAGAGACATATCAAAGAAAAATTCCTGTCTTGACGGCAACAAATCAGCTCTATCAATCGGCCAGAACCAAAGCGCACACCAATAATCCATTGCTGCTTTCAGTCTGGCATATGGACTGGCATTTTCTCCGCCTTCTGACATATATACTTTATGGAGAAGTGCATCTTTCTCTCTGATTGTCAGATGACTTCCCTCAATCGTATCTTCATGACCATAAACAGATAATTTATCTTCCGTTTTTACCTTTACTTTTTTTCTAAGTTCTACCACCTTGTCCCATAAAGTATCTATAGTTTCCGATAATCTAAGGACTGTTTGAATATCATCATCATTGAATTTGGATGTAAACTCTTTATTCCAGACTTTTATTTTTTTGATATTTTCAGTCTCTAATTCTTTTATGACTTTATCTGTATACTTAGACATTCCCGGATCACCAAGCAAGAAATGATAGATTCCCTTTGTGTTTTCATGCTGCCCTTTTTTTGTTCTAGGTTCACCTGGCATAATTCTTCTAGGCTCTTTCTCATACCATTTTCCAGATTTCAACTGAGATTGAGAATATACCTGTCTCCTTGCACCAATAAGTGAATTACCGCAAACTAGCTGTGTTCCAAACCAAGGCACATAAGCACCTTTATAAATAGTATTCAACCACAAAGAAACCTCTGCCAATTCGACAGCGATTGGATTAAGGTCTACACCATATACATTTCTATCTGCAATGAACATTTTCACTTTTTGAAGTTCATTGAATCTCTGATCGTAAGGGATTGTTTCTCCGCGTTCTTCCTGCTTTTTATTTAAGTATGCTTCTGCCAACTGGTTAATTGCTTCATTCAAGAATGCAGCACTTCCCATTGCCGGTTCGCAGATTGTAAGATTAAGAATCTCATCTGCCGTTTTGTCCTTCAAAAGTTCTTTCAACGCATACTTAACAAGACATTTTGTCAAAACCCCCGGTGTATAATAAGAAGCAGATTTTTCTCTTTCTCTCCCCGCAAGTCTATAGATAAATGTTCCTTTTTCATATTTTCTAAGTTGTCCTTTGCGTTCCCCCTTTTCATAACGGACACGTTCCTCTTCTTCATAATTATCCAGTTCACTTTCCGGAATGAAATATCCTACATCCAATTCATTAAATTTTTCGCCTTTTCGCTTTACTTCAAATAGCGTTTCTTCTGCTATAAACCCTCTATAACTAAGAAGTGCCTCATAGACCGCTCCCATCTGATTGATTCCCAGAGCGGAATATGAAATTCTTCCTCTTCTTTCTTTACTATTTGTAGGTCTTGATATACTCATCAAATCTACAATCTGAATCATTGCACAATTACGAAGTCTTGCCTGTGTAATCATCTTTGTGTATTCCGGATCAAAGATATGTGCTTTTAATGCTTCAATTGTGAATGCATCATACATGGATGTTTTTTCAATCTCTAATGCCTTCTTATATTCCTCCAATTTTTCTGGATATCCATAATATGTCATATGAAATAATTCTTTTAATGTGTCATCAATGTAATACCCTTCTGATACAACCTCACTTGCTTCTCGAACCCTATCGCATACGTCTCGAAGTCCCTCAAGCGAATACCCTTGTACATATGCCTGAGATTTCATTGGTGCATAACCAAGCTCTGGTCTTGCCTCAATGAAAAGCATAAACAGAAAACGATACATATATCTCAAGCACTCTAAAGTAAGTTCTGATGCATCAACTGGAGTTTCTGACAAATCTATTCCCTGTCTTGTCTTCATATCATAAATAACTTCATTTCCAAGAATTTCAATACACTCGCGAAGTGCATACTTTAGCGCATCAGAGACTCCCGCACTATGCTTATGTGAATTCTCATCCAAACTGTCAAGTACACATGTACCATCCGCTTGACATAAGCTTTCTTTATGAAGCAACACAACCATAGCCATAAAAGTAGATTCTTCATGACGACTATAGATATCTTCCATCATAAATTGAAGATATCTTTTCTCATTCCATTTATTTCTGTCAATCAATGCAATCTGATTGATACCAAATAATATGATGAATCTTGGTGCCTCATCTCCTGCAAAAAATAGTTTTGCTAAAACATCATCATTTATTAACTCTACGGATTTTCCCGATTCATCTTCATCATCACTTTTTTCAAAAATCTTTCCCTGAAGAATATCATCTCCCCGTTCTTGTGCAACACACAGAAAAGCCCATAGTAACGGTGCACCATTTACCTTTGTTTCCTCATGGTATACAGGTACATTTATACCATCCTCCACTTCTATATTTACACTATTTCTTTTTTCGAATCCAAGTGCATCCAAATACAATTCTGCAAGTTCCTGTATTAATGTTTTACTTGCATCCTCATTTTTTGAATGTAAATATCTATCTCGAATACGATAATACTGTCTGGAAATATCACGAAGTTTCCTCCATGGAAGCTGTATCTCATCTTCCTTTTCTCTAACTTTCCAACTCTTTATCGTGTCCTCAGCATTATCCTTGAAGATAGAAGTAAAATAATGGTTGGTATAATATTCATTTTGGTTTTTAATTCCAATAAGATTCATGTCCATGCTAGTTTCCCCCCATCGTTACTGCTATAATTTTAATATATGGATTTTCTTCTATTTCAAGAGTATCTTTTTCCCATTCCATAAAATCGTCAAATATTTTTTCTATTTCTCTTTCCTTTTCTGATTTTCTTCGTTCCATTCCAGCTACTCCTAAATCAAAAATGGATAGTTGTGCATCCTTATGTCTTTCCTGAAGTTCCATGAGTCTTTGCATCTCATCATATATGTATGGATCGGTTTTGTCTTTATATTCAACGCACTTTGTAAACATAAGACTTTTTGCACGCTCCACAACATCTTGAAGAAGAGCCTGAGCATTCACTATCTGTTGCTCCATTATCCGTTGTGTATTCGGCTCCTTTTCATTTAAATGTGTCTTTTGCATCACCTCACTCATAGTAAATATCTGCACGAATTTATTATCTTTATAATATACACCAAACCATTCATCTACTACTGTTGTAGATTTTCTATTTGGAATAGTTCCCGCAATAATATAAACAATTTCGTTTGCCCTCAATCCATTTGATAATCCAAGTACCGGTATTTCATTTCTCTTATAAAAAACACCTGCCTTATCTTCAATCCAATTAAAAATGGGATGCAATTTCCATAAATACTGTGTTGCCGGCCAAGCTGTTTCTGCCAATTCATTCTGCATGCACCTTGACATGTCTTTCATACAATAAACTTTATCAGGCGACAAACGCAGATAATCATCTGAAGGCATTGCTTCAGGTGGCATTAATTTACTTATTTTCTTTTTCACATTATCAGTAAGTTTAATTTCTACTCCCTGAGTTGCAGTAAGATCTGCATATTTAATCTCTTCTGTATCTGTAAATACATCTAATGCATTCTTTACATAATCAAGATCTGAAAACAATGTTTCTTCATCTGAATACTCAATTTTGACAGTATCCTCCTCACCAAGCCCCATTAATAATTCCAGTGGGTCAAATTCTTCTTCACCTGCATCAAGCTGGTCCGCAAATGCTTCTCCAACACCGTTTTCAATTGCTTTTGCAGTTTCTTCTTCCTCTTCTTCCTGATTAAATTTTCCAAAAAGCATAGCGGGGTCTCCAATATTTTTTAACGCCTGCTCTTCTTTCTGAACCAGTATCTCCATAATACGAGCATCCCCCTTGATTTTAGGGTTTTCACTATCAATGAGCATATATCTAATGTCTGGTTGTTCATGCTGACCGTATCTATCAATACGACCATTTCTTTGCTGAAATACCATCAAAGACCACGGAATATCAAAATGAATCAATCTATGTGATAAGTAGTGAAGATTGATACCTTCGGATGCCACATCTGAAGCTACAATTACTCTGATTGGCGACTCTGCTCTACCAAATTCGTCTACGATTCTTTGCAGTTCCTTATCACTCATTCCACCATACATTACTTCTAGTTGATTATCCGCAAGTTTCATATCTCTTTTCAAATTTTCAGCTAAATACTTCATCGTCTCAATTCGCTCGGTAAAAATAACAAGTCTGTCATTATTCTTTGCAGGTGTCCATCCATATTCTATACTACGAAGTAACTCCAGTAATTTTGTATATCGAGAGAAGTCTGATGGTGTAATCATTTCCAAAGCTGATTTTAATTCTTTTAGCCTGGTAATATCTGGCATATCAGTTTCTGTATATTTCTTTTCCAATTTTTTTATGCGTGCTTCTATACTCTTAATACATGCAACCGGACTGGAGAACAAAGATTTCTCTAAACTAGTTTTAAATAGTATACCTTTTCCATTCGCCTGTGATTGATCCATCTGAAGCTACATTTCCGCAAATATATCATAAGCATATTCTTCTCTGGCAGACGCTGAACATCTCTCAATCGTTATTTTTCGTTCTTTAAAAGAACCAGACACCTGATCCTGGATATCTTTCTTGAACCTACGAATCAATAACCCCTGAATATCATCCTTAGTGTAATGTTCCTCGTCTGCAATTGCTGTTGGGTCAAGCATATTCATAAGTGAAGCAACAGACTGTCCTTTTCCATCATGTGGAGTTGCCGTAAGCATAATTAATGTATCGGAACGATTCGCCAATAATGATGCAAGCTTACTTCTTTGAGAACTTCTATCGCCCCTCTTAGCAACATTATGTGCCTCGTCAATTACGATAATATCCCACCACGCATGTTCAAGGTGAGTTCTGTAATCCAAATCATTCTTTAATGTATCGATAGAAATAATCGTCTTGTCATAATAGAAAAATGGATTGTAATTGCTTGGGAGTTTTGCTCTTACACTTTGAATTTTTGCAGAATCCAAACGCACAAGCGGAATCGTAAATCTGTTCCACATTTCCTTTTGAAACTGAGTCATCATGCTCTTTACTGTCACTACAAGAATCCTCTTACCTTTCCCTCTGGCAATCAGTTCCGACATCAAAATACCTGCCTCAAGCGTCTTACCAAGACCAACTGTATCAGCTATCAATATTCTCTGTCGTGTCTTATTAAGAGCCATTTGGGCAGGCTCAAGCTGATAAGGCATTAAGTCCATTGCTGCCTTATCTCCAATATGTATTTTATTGTCTGTAGGAATTTTTTCCCTCCACTGACTCTCAATATATACTTTTGATTTTCTAAAAAAAGCAGAGTCATCCGGAATTAATGTAACCTTTGCAGGATTTACAATCTCAATATTATTTTCAATATCCACAAGAAACATTGAATCATAATCCTTTACAAGCTGAGAAATTCCAATAACATGTAATGTCTGGTTCCCCAAACTATTTGTATCAACTTTTTTTACCATCCACTCCTCGCCACGAACAATGATTCGCATGCCTGGAGCATACTTCACCGCTGTATTTTCCATTCTATTACCGCCTTGTAATAATTCTATTTTTCTTCATTATTATTAGCTGCATTTTTCTCATAGCTGATAAGATCTCCATAATTACAATCATATTTATCACATATTTTTGTCAGCACACATAACGATACTTCTTCGCCACGTCCCATCTTTGCCAACGTACTACTACTGATACCTATCGCTTCTATCAAATCAGTTTTCTTTAAGTTCTTATCAATTAATAATTTCCATAGACCATTGTACGATATAGCCATATTTTTTACCTCTCATCATAAGCTAATAAACACTATGTAATTTCACCATAATTTTTACAAACCATTTTTCATATTATAACATAAAAATCTTTTATTGAAAATAGAATATTTAATTTCTCAAACATTTTCTTGCGCATTATAAATCTTCATATTATCCGTGAAGAAGATTATTATTTGACTTATTTAACCACTACTTTAAACTCCCAAATATTCTTACATAATATAGAATACCTACACTACTACCAAAAGAAGCAGCGAGATTATCTCCCTCTGCCTCTATTCCACATCTTCTCTTGCCCCTTATCTTTCTCTACAGATCTGCTTACAGTCTCGTCATATATCTTCTGATATTCCTCATAAAGTACATCATTTTCCAGTTTTACTCCAAGCTTATCCATCACTTTTATAAACAATTCCAAATTCCCGCTTGCATCACTTACATCGAATTTGAACGCATTTGCTTTTACAAAAGTTTTCAAATACGGATAAGAACCATATAATTCTAATTCACGCACAACTTTTTCTACTCTATCCGCTATTGCATCCTTTTGAACTGCCTTCGTCAGCAGTTTTGCTTCTTCATACAGTTCATCAAATGACACATCAAATCCATTGTTTTCAAAGTATTGCTTTACCTTCTCAAAAATAGATGTCATCGTGTCAGACATTTGAAGTCCTAATATAGTTATTTTTTCTTGCAATGAATATTCCTGCAATGAAATCGGACTGGCAACACTTAATTCGTTCAATCTGATTTCTTCATATTCACCGATATTAACACTTACACCTTCCACATTCTTTTTTCCATATACTGTTTCCGGTGAGCCAGTTATCGAATTTACATCCTCATTAAGATACTGTGTGCTATCTATTTCCAAAGATTCTTTTTTATCTGTTTCCTCTACAATTTTCCGCACCATATCATTCTTTTCATCTGATATAGTATCGACACGCTCACTTCTAAAGCATTCATCAAATTCTTTCGATACAAAATTATCGTCTATCTCGGATACCTCTATATCTGTTTCAGTGTCTATTTCTGTATCTTCAGAAACCTTCCCTCTTACCATCTCTTGTTCATCCGCTTCAACCACTGGAATTGGAATCACAATCTCATCATTACTGACCAATGGCTCTGCCTGTGAAACCTCCAATATCGCCGTATCCAACTTTTCATTCAGTGTCGCATCTGCCAGTTTCAACTGATATTTGGCATCCTTCTTTTGCTGTTTCAGATTATCCAATTCATTCTGCACGCCAAGATGCCACTGTTGGTATTCCCTCAAATGTTCCTCTGTTTTTATTCTTCTTTTTTTCGATGAATTTAACCGATATAACTCCTGCTGCCTATCCTCAATCTGTTGTATCTTTTCCTCTTGTGAACTGCGATAATTCAATAAATCTGTAATTGACCTGATATCATGATTCACCAACATCAAATATTCATCCTGCAACTGATGAAATCGTTTTAACTCCTCCGTAAATTTCACACCTTTTACAGAAAATCTTTTCTGTTCAACTATTCTTAGACGATATATTTTTGCATAATATCTTTCCTGAAAAGCTGACATATTGCTGTGCCTTATCTTTCTGACATCCTTTGAATAAAAGTATGCCTGTACCATATATGGAAAATCTACATAATATTTCAGTTTGTCCTCAGCGAACATCTCGTCCAACTTTTCCAATTTATGATAATACCTACATCCTGGTGCCTGCACTTCCATCCAAACACCCGCTTTGAAAATATATCCTAGACTACGCATAAGATACTTGAAATGTTCCACATCCCCGGCAGCATAGGCACACATCTTTGCATCTCTCAGAATAATCTCCTTATATTCCATCTCTTTTTCCCACAAATCTCTGGACAGATTCTTCGGATTTTTGCTATACTCTGCCGGCATAATATTAAGTCCTAACTCCCTACAATATTTGTTTGTAACAGGCTGTAAATGATTCTTCCAGTTTCCTTTTGGTGAATTATACTTTTCTCCGTTTGTTATGCTTACACTATTCCATATCAGATGCCCATGCATGTGATCTCTGTCTGTATGAACCGCATATACTGCTTCATAATTGTCTCCCAGTACATCTTTTGCAAAATGCTCCAATACATACATCACTTGTTCTGCTGTTACCTTTTCCTCTGGCGAAAACGATATAATCACATGATACCCCTGTCTTTTACCTGTTTTCTGATACAGTTCTTTTGTTTCCACCATCTGCTGGAAGGCTGTATCTGGCAGGCAGTTAACACTGCCCACCAGAACACATTTCTCTGTTTTATCCGGATTTTGAATATAATTCAAAGCTATTTCCAGATGAGTCGCCGGATTTCTGCCTTTTGTTTCCTTTATATTTAGGATTTTTGTAATTGCCATTTCTCCAGCACCTCCCCAAACAGTCTCTTTACTTCATTCAAATCGCTTTGAAGTTCCATAATATCTGCAAAGTACAGTTTTCCCTGCGTGTTTCCAAGCTTTACTGCCTGATTAATATTATTAGCAATGCCAGACACCACTCTTATCAACTTTGCTCGATCAGCTGGGAATTGCATATCAACACTTCCACCTGTACGAATCAGTTCTCTGATATAACAACTCATTGTCGTATGGGTCTTTTCAACTTCACGATTTAGCAGTTCCATATCCTTCTCCGACAACTTAACTGAAATCTTATAATCTTTACTGTCAGATTTGTATTTTCTCTTTCCATCTGCCATAGACAAATCCCCCCTTGTATTCCATTAACATCTCTGTTTCAAATCCATTTCTTTTTATCAGTCCCATTAAAATTTCCATCCTTTCTTAAAGTGGTGCTCGCGTTTCTTGCAAGATGCGGAAAAGGTCGGACCTTTTCCCGAAAAAATATAAACGCATCAGCGTTTACATAATTTTCCGTCTTGGCAGGAGCACCTGCACCCTGTATATGATATGTGGTGGTTAATGTACCACCACAATTACTGATATAGTGGCGTTTTTTGCCGTCACTTTGCTGTTTTGACGGCGCTTTTTGCCCCCACTTTTGCATTTTGACGGCACTTTTTGCCCCCACACTTTTTTAGCTCTAATTTGTGCGGGGGCACTTTCTGCCCCCACTTTGTGGTTTTGGGGGCGCTTTTTGCCCCCATTTGCACGTTTTGGGGGCGCTTTTTGCCCCCACTCACTGGATTCACCTATTCATTTGTCTCTTTCACTATTACATCCGCATCCGATATTACATTTTCTGCTATCTCAGCACCATCTTCCGGCAATCCATTTGTTTTAGGCTGTGTATCCACTTCATCCTGTTCACTTATCACAGAATCCCCACCTGCCGCTTCATAATCCATTTCTTCTGCAACCTTGCTCCGGTTACGCTGCGGCTCATAATCCGGATTGTAATAATCTTCGTAACCATAGATTTTCCGTTCAAAGTACTTCCTTGGACATTTGCCCCGCATGGTGAAATAACCTTTTGCTTCAAGCTCTGCATTATATTCCTTTATAATTGCATATGCCTTTGTCATCCCGATACCAAGCATCTGGCTTATCTCACCTGCATCTATGAATGCTTCCTTTACACCCTTCATGCAGCTCCTCCTTTCATAAATTGTTATTTTAAATACGTTTTTTCACAAAGTCACTATCCTGTTCTTTATTTAATCCGCATTTCTAATTCGTGTTTATCTTAATATTCTTTTCAAAATTTGTCAATAGAGCTTTTTGCAATTACGCACTTGCAATTCGTTTTTACTTATGATAAAGTAATCTTACAATCATAAATAAGTCACTTACTGATACGTATTTCATTTATTATCAATCTTATACGCATCTTTACAACGGACTATTTCATATAAAGGAAGGTGGACAGAATGACTAATTCTCATTCCATTAAAATCACTATGTCTTCTCCAGAAGAAATCGGGAAGGCAATACAGAAACAGCGCAGAGCACAGAAGATTACTCAAAAAGAGTTTGCACAGCATCTTGGTAAATCAGAACGCACTATCCAGAAATATGAGTCTGGTGAAATACTAATGAAGATAGATGTTTTAAAACAGATTGCTAATGAATTAAATGTTCCATGGCAGGAACTTTTATCTCCAGAAGATAATAATATTCCCAAAGATAATACGACCACTAAATATCCGGCATATGAATTCCACACTATGTCAGATGTTATCAACGCTCTGTTTGCCATAACTGAACTTACTGACTTTTCATTTGAACTTACCAATACCAAACCTCCTGAAAATCCTGAATGGACTGCTGGGATTAAGGTTAATGGCAAAGGCAATGGAAAATATGATGCAGACTTCTGTCTCTTTATGGAAAACTGGATAGCAAAGAAGAATATGCTTCAGACAGGAAAGCTTTCAAAAGAAAAGTTTGATTCATGGAAATCAGATATGTTAGCATATTATACGGATTCCAGACTGGATAATGAAGCCGATTCAAAAACTGAATAATTTAAGGCTTACACTTTTAGTAAATAAAAAGCTCCGGCACACTCCTTCTCGCAAAAGGAATAACCGAAGCTATGTAAGTGATTGACCCGAAGGCTTTATAATCACCCTGAACAAGTAGATTATATCATAGCCTTTTGATGATTGCACAACAATTTTACAAAAAGGAGATGATATTTATGCCAGCTTACAAAGATGAAAAAACTGGTAAATGGTTCGCCAAGTTCTATTATACGAACTGGCAGGGAATCAAAAAACAGAAGTGGAAAAGAGGCTTTGCCACCAAAAAGGAAGCCTTAGGATTTGAAAGGGACTTTCTGGAACAGCAGTCTGCCAATCCTGACATGACATTTCAAAACCTTTATGAAATTTATATGGAGGATATGGCTGCAAGACTTAAGCAGTCAACTCTTCTGACAAAAAAGGCAGTACTACAGACGCATATTCTTCCATTCTTCGGTAGCAAGCCGATAAATGAAATCAAAGCCTCTGATGTACGAAGATGGCAGGCGAAGCTTATGAGTTCGCCGAATAATTACTCCAGACCTATCTGAAAAAGATTAACACGGAGCTTAACAGCATCATCAATTACGCCAAGCGATTCTATGATCTCAACACCAATCCCTGCGGCAAGGCAGGCACCATTGGAAAAGCGAAAGCTGAGGAAATGGATTACTGGACTTATAATGAATATATTGTTTTCCGTGAGGGCGTAAAAGACAAGCCGCTATCGTATATCTGCTTTGAAGTCCTGTACTGGACTGGTATGCGAGAAGGTGAATTGCTTGCTCCCTCACCTGCTGATATTGACATTGATAACAAGCTAATATCCATCAACAGAACATATCAGCGGATAGGCGAAAAAGATGTATTTACATCACCTAAGACAAGAAAAAGTAAGCGAACGATTCCAATTCCGGATTTTCTCTGCCAGGAGCTATCAGACTATATCCAGTCAAGGTATATGCTTGACGCAGATGAAAGGCTGTTCCCGGTAACAAAATCATATCTCTCACACGAGATGATAAGGGGCTGCAAAATCACAGGTGCAAAGAAGATACGAATTCATGATATCAGGCATTCGCACGCCAGCTTACTTATTAATCAGGGCTGTGATGCGCTGATGTTAGCAGACAAGCTCGGACACGAGAAAGTATCCACAACACTTAACACATACTCTCATCTGTTTCCACATAAACAGCAGGAGCTTGTGCATAGTCTGGAATCATTACAGGCGACAGATTCGCCAACACCTGAACCACCATCTGATAACCCTCTGCTTGAAGCAGCAGGTATCACATGTGAAGTGCCGCAGACTCAGGACAACGGCTCAGATGTAACAATCCGACCTCAGTTCGGACCTGCGTTAGTACCACCAAATACCGCATCAGGGAAAATCATCCAGATGCCACAAAGAAAGATCATATAGAAGAAATCCAGCAGTCATCAGGGTTTCTTGCTATTAAAGTTAATGACAACCAACTGAAAACGATAGAAAAAGAGTAGTTGCTATTAGTAGCAAAATAGTAGCAGAGCAAAAGAAAAAGTCTCGGAAGCCGCTTGTTTAGCGGATTCCAAGACTTGTGGCTCTTATTCAAACTCGGCAAGTCCAAAGATATTCTTAAACATATTTATTTAAGTTTTGTATCTTTTTTGCCATTATTTTATTTCAGTTGCGTATATTATTTTGGCTCGCTGATTTTCTGTTGCCAATTTGTTGCCACTTCATTATAACAAATTCATGTAATTTAGCAATCCTCTTTTGCCTCTTTTTGCTCCAATAATTTTCTATTCGAGGCTGTTATAAGATTTTGAATTATTTTTTGCATGGTCTTACTATTAAATACACTAACCAACAGTTCTTCAAATTCAGTTTTAGAATCTATTGTATAAATATATCCTGAATCCTCCTTATTATTTAATTCATCAGCAATGTCTTGTTCCAATACAACTTTTACTGGATATCCCGCTATTCCATAACCAACAAACATAACTCTATATTTATAATTTTCTATTTGATTTGCAGTCAAATACATCTCATACTTAAAACTAGTTTCCTCAATTACACCTAGTTTGTCTTGAATATCTACACGCATAGATGTCTGCAACGATGCGGCTAATGCTGCCATTGCTCCCATTGTATCATACGATTCTATTTTTCCATCATATTTACGAACATTTGCAACAACAAAACCTTTCGTAATTTTTTCCAACTCATTACATATGTCACTCATAACTATATCTGGCATAACTGAGTCAACTGCACTAAAATTGTAATCTGTTTTCAAATTGTACCCCATTTTAGTCCTCCATAATTTCAAATACTATTGGCAAATGATCACTAATCTTTTTATCTGGATGATTGTTTGCATCAATCAATTTTCTCTTTTTGGTTTCACATAATATTTTCAATTCATCATCTACAAATTGTCCTCTTAAACAAGGACGAATCATTACCTGATCATACACATTCCAAAAAGAATTTTCCACCTCATTGCCTGAATAATAATATGTTCCTGGTGGAAACGAGAAATCACCAAGTAAATTCCACATAGGATTATAGAACATTTTAAAACTCTCATCCATTATTACACGATATTTTTTCATTGTATCTTTATATACCGGTATTCCATGAAAACCACTTGCTCCTAAACACCCCGTTTCATATGGATTCTCATTAATATCACCAACTATAATTGTCTTCTCAATGCCCAATTTTTCTTCCTGTATTTGTATTTCCTCAACAATACGGGCAATTGCGATTCCTCTCTTAAGCACATCCGCATACAATTTACTAGGCAAATGTAAGCATGCTAAAAGGTACATATTATCGATAATCTGCATAGAGCAATATTTATTTTGAAATGCCGGTTGTATATTTGCTTTTCTTTTTAGGATAGTAATTCTGTCGCATCCAATTGTTATAGCCTGTTCTATAACAATATTATATAATGCCAGCATTTTCTTAAGCTCTTCAATATCTGATTCATATTCAGCTAACGCCAAAATATCTATTTCTTGTTCTACTATTATATCAGAAATATACTCATTTATATTTTCATTTTTATTGGTATTCCAAAAACATACTCGCAATTTTTTCACTCATTTATCACTTTTTTAACTCTACTTATTGTTCTCTTCTTTTTGCCTCTTTGCGTAATTCTTCACAAAATTCTTTGCAATTAATTCTTCCATAAAGTCCTGGTCTTCCCGCCGTCATCAAACGTTTTAAACAATCTGGTACACCATCTTCACTTTTGAAATGAATTCTTTCTTCTGGTCCCCAAGCCCCTTGCTCTTGATTATCCTCATGGACATCGAAATCAACATTATCAGATGTTAACAGATATTCTATCGCTTCTTGTTTTTCATTTTCGTTATTAAAATGAACCTGTCCGTTTTTTCCAAAAACCAATTTCCCCATTATATCCCTCTTTCCTTGCAAAGCAATAATCATTTATTATCATCTACAATATACTTCAATTCTTCTACTGTAACAATATAATTTTTAAATCTATGCAACATTCTATGACAATTTGCACATACGCATATTAAATCCGTCTCCGGATTTATAACTACTTCTTGCTCTAATGTTGCTAAAGGTTTTATATGATGGACTTCAATATAACCTTTTCCCAACTCACCATATTTTTGTCCAAAATCAAATTCACAAATCATGCATTTCGTTCCATGAATTCGTATTGCTGCCTCTCTATTCTTAGAGCTACGCTCATATTTTGTAGTATAATAGACAGTTCTCTTTCCCTCAGTAGTTCCTGCTGTCTCTTCTTGAACGGTTTCTTCATCCCAATTGATTTCATGTTTAGATGCATTTCTAATTCTTTCTATAACCTCGCAATTCCAGTGATATCCCCGATAAAAATCATTTTCATATTCTTCTGGAACCGTTTCTAAAACTTTCTCCAAAGATTCTTTGTACAATCTTTTCGTAAAATCACTGCCTGTCGGATCTATTTCTCTCGAAAAATTATGATTCTCTTTAAGATTTTTCACATAATGTGTCACACTGATTCTTCCATCAACGCTCGTTTCAAACGCATTCTTTAACGCCTCCGGCAAAGAATCTATGCTCACATTACGTAGCGACATTCTTCCTTGACCGGACCATGCTCCTGCTTTATCATTATTTTCAGTATATACTCTTATAAGTTCCTCTTCTTTTGATAAAAATCCTAATACTTCATAATAGTCTTTTTCACTGTTAAAATGTAAAATATTCCCCCAGTTTAATTCCATGAAATTCCCCTTATCCTCTAAGTCCAAGTTCTTTTGCTACCTTTTTAATCTGACAAATAAAACTATCCTCTTTACGTTCATCTGACATTTCTATCGGAGAAGTTGTTGACCATCTATATATCTGTTCGATACTTCCATATCCTCTTTTAAATAATCTTGCATACTTTATACAGTTAGCTTTAGACGGTGCATCTGATAATATTATTTTTAATTCTTCATCTTTCCATTTCTGCCCCTTATTTGACGTGTCCCGCAAATATTCGTTCTCTTTTTCAAAATCAATCAACAAATTATTCACTAGAATCATTTTCTCATCATACGACATATTGTCGACATCACTTTTTAACGCATCAAATAATTTTTCTTTAAATTCTTTTCTCTTCAACTAACTTTCTCCTTATTTAAACATAATACTTCTCAATACAATTTAACAACCCATCAAAATCCAGTTCTTGAATTTCATAAAATTCCTCTGTTCCTAACCCCGTATTCAGTACTGTCTGATACAAATAAAAATCATATATAATAGGAGCTTTATTTTTCCCTAGCAAATTATCTCTAATAGTACCTGTCTTAGAGATCAAACACACATATTGATACGCTCTATCAATATATTGGGTATTATTGTTCGGATGAGCATATGTATAATGTTGTGTAGGTGTCAAGGCAATCAAGTTCTCCAAATAGTCTGCAATTGCAGGATAATCACTTGCCGGAAATATATGATGCATCTGTGTAGCTGGATCCTTGATATGCCTTTCATCATAAACTTCCGTCTTTCCATTTCGATACTGATCATTAAATCTACGCAAATTCTTTTTAGCTCGATTAATACGATACGTTGTCATGCAGTCTTCACTAGGCTTCGGCAATGTTATCTCATACTCAATTCTCGTCATATCTTTCGGTTTCTCAGATAAAATATCTCTCCAATTTCTCTGATTATACATAATCATATCTTGAGTAATAATATCTTTTGATATGTGACCTCTTTCCGTTCCGCATTTCCGATATTTACAAGCTAATGGATTCAACACTTTAGTAAAAATTCTACCACATTCTGTTGCTCCATTTATCGGCGTATAATTGATTGTAAATTGCGTATATGCATCTTTTAATTCTCTAAAACTGTTTTTATCTTGTAACCTGAAAAAGTATTCAAATATTCTATAAAGTCCACTATCCTTAAGAACTTTTTCAATATATAAACACAAGAAGTTAAAACTATTTCTTTCTCTGAAGCTTATATACTCTAACAATTCTTGATTCACGATAGAATACGTGTATCCTCTTCCACTTTTTTCACCGTGAATTACGCCTGCCGCATCCAGTAACTTTATTGGCTGTCCAAAATACTTATCATATTCATTTGATGCTTTCTGAGTAGGATCTGGTTTGCTAAAAATTTGTTGAACATTTTCCACCGTATAATCACTATACCAGATATCATTTACTGTAAATCTTTTATCCTCTCTATTACTGGTATATTCCACAATACAATCAGATACCAGGCATACTACATCCATTGTACATTTTTGATCTATCCAACGCCCATTATGTGTTTTCCTGATATCATAATCATGTTCATCTAAAAATTTTTGTATTGTTGTATTATCCATTACAACACTCCTTTAGTACCCCATAAAAAAATACACTTGTTGCATCCACGTTTAATGAACGTGTTTGATAGTTTCTTGCGATTTGATAAAACTTTCTATATTCTGCAGAAGAGAAATATTCCATTTGTCTTTCTGATAATGCCATCTTTTCTTTAGGAATCAATACTGCAACCGAACCATTTACTACTACATTTCCAGTATTACGCATTACCCTTGGTTTATATGTCATATTCGGAGTTAAATAAACATTCTGATTTCCCACAAATTTATAAGCACTCAAATTTTCTACAGTGTCTTTCTTTATATAAGAGTCATATCCCGGAATATCAATTATTTCCTTTCCATCATCACTTATATTTCTTGATTTAATAACTCTTAAACAATCTTTGCCTTTATCCTGAGTTGTATTGGAATTGGTAATCTGTCTATCTCTGAATACCGTAAACTTATCAAAATCAAGTCTTTGAGAAATACCATCAAAAAAATCATTTCTATAAATAATCCAGTATGGATATTCCTTATCTGTAATATACTTCTGCTTTTGAACCACGGTTTTCTTCAAAGTCAATGATTCCACTTTAGTTTCATTTGGCTTTTCGTTTGTACCAACAAATAGGCAAATTGTTTCTACCAGCACTCCCTTGAAACCATTTTCCCCATAGTCCTGTATACAATCAATTTTTTTAGTTGCAAGCAGGTCACGAGTTTTTCTGAATTCCGGGGTATTTAATACCGCTTTTGGCGTTATCATAACAACATAATCTGATAGTGTCATTGCCTTTTCTAGAAAGAACTCAAATGTATTAGTTGTTTCTTTATTGATGTTGTTTTTCAGATACTTTGCGGCATCTTTTGATTTCAGCTTTGAAAATGGAGGGTTTCCAATAACTAAATCATAATGCTTGTTAAAATCATACAACAATGTGTCTGCTTGAATAAAATTCAATTTCATATTAGATGGTATCTTTTGCTTAGCTAACAATAGTCTTAATATTTCCAGGTTACGACCATCAATATCTACCACATCAATATTTACTTCTTTGGTTTCCTCATATTTTTTGAAAATAAAAGGCAAGAAATTCCCTATTCCTACGGATGGTTCCAAAATAGTTATCACATCTTTCTCTATAGATGGCAACTCCTTAAATATTTCATTCAAAATAAACTTGTTCGTATAATATGCAGCATTATTTTCCCTTTTTGAATTTGTTAATTCAGCAATCCTTGCTAATGATGCATTTCCTAAATTGAGCGGATTATTCTGAATAAATTTAATCAAATTCTCTGCATCTTCCAACTTATAATTCTCTATCGTTTTATTTATAATTGCAGTTGTAAAATGCTCTTGTTCCATAAAATTTTTTATATTCTCCGCTATTTGGAAAAATACATTTGTCGGAACTGCTTCTCCAATACTTTGTCTTATCTTTATTTCTTCTTTTTTTAACAAAGCTTTTTTATTTTTTTCTGGAAGTGCATTTAATTCTTCCAGAGAAAAATTTACCCATTTAAATTCATCTGGAATAGTCATAATTTTCATAAGTTCACGAACAGAAAATACTCTATCTTCTTTCGGATGAACTGTATTTTGACTTGCCAGCTGATCATTTCTTGTATGAATACATGGTGCAACTTTATCCCAGTATTGACGTGTATACTTATCGCCGTTTTTCTGAATATTAGGTACAATTTTACCATCCACTATTTTATGTGGACGTTTCAGTTCATCTTGATTATCAAAAGCGCACTCGCCTTCTTTCAAATCATGTATCCAACATCTCATTCTCTCTGGATATGTTCTAAATGCATGGTAAAAATCGCTTGAACAAATCTCTCCCCATTCAAGTTCCGGCATATTACCGATAATACTTCTAAGACTTTTTTCTTCTACATACGCTGGATACAACTCTATTGGAGATACATATTCTGCCATCTCTCTATTTACACCTATAACAACAGTACGTGTTCTAGATGAATTGGAACCATAATTTTTAAAATTCAATATTCTGCTAGCAATAATATACTTTTCTCCTAATTCTTCATATATAACATCGCCTATTGCCTTTACCGAACCATCTGGTGCTGTACATCCAGTTTTCATAAAAGCAGCCACATTTTCAAAAATAAAAAATCTAGGATTTATTTTTTGAACCAAATGTACCGATTCTACCACTAAGCTATTTCTAATAATCTCATTTTCGGCTTTCTTATGGTTAGCAACTGACATACCCTGACAAGGCGGAGTTGCAATTAGAACGTCCACTTTATCGTTGCCCATCTTTTCCCATTTTTTTATTTCTGCAAAAATCTTATTTTTTGTTTCTTCTGTCGTTATATCGTCACAGATATATCCAGAATCGAATTTACATTTATCATTAAACTTTTGAACATTTATTCTTCTTTCAATCAATTCATTTGTTGCTATACATTCGAATCCTGCTTTTTTAAATCCAAAGCAACCAACACCTGCACAACTAAACAAGCTTATATATGTCAATGTTTTATTTTTTAACATTTTGATACACCTCGCTGACCATGATTATTTTTTCTAGCATCTGCAGGCTTTATAGAATCTTGCGGAATAAGCCATGTTTTTCCTTTTTTTATAACTCCATTTATACGATTTTGTTCGCAAAGAACAGCAATTCTCCTTGAAGAAATCCCCCACTCTTTTGACATCTCCATTGTTGTTAAGTAATCCATATTCATCCTCCGTTAGTTCTCCTCATCATTATATTCATTTATCTGAATAATTGCAAGCCTTTTTATCGAACTCATGTTCTTTTCTCGATATTTTTACATTCCTGTGTTTTTATGATAAAGGGCAGCTAAAAAGCCGCCCTACACTCTACGCATAGACAATCTTTTTTACTACAATCTCCTCCGCACAAGCCCGGATATTATTCATTCTCCCAACCCATGCCATCTGATCCTGCATTTTCAGTTCTTCCATCACTCCCTGCTTTTCTTTCATCTGCTCCACAAGTCTGTCCATCATCTGATTGCATTCCTCGTCAACCTGATGCAGATGCTCATTTAACTTCCCGGCAAGTACCAACTCCAGATATAATCCTTTCCGATGCTCCTGCAAATATATCTTTCTCAACATTCCATATTTTCCAATCGAATACTCTGTCTCTTCCGGGAGGTACAGGTCTGGATAATACAGACCGTCCTCTCCTAAAGTATAACTAATTCCATTTTCTCCCATAATGTATTTCTCCATGATTGTCCTCCTATCTTGCTCCCCGATCTTTGTTCTGACTACGGGTATGCTGTTTATTTTTCTGTTCATTCTGTATTTCTTGTTTCTTTTCTGCCAGCTTCGCCCTAATACCATGTGCTACTGGATCTTTGCCCGTTTCTTTCTTCCATTTTTCTATTGCAGTTCGATACTGGCTATACTCAATTTGAGAAGCCTTAAAATCTTTTAAAAAGTCCTGTACACTTCTATATCCGATTTTCTGCACAATCCTTGGAAGATAATCTTTCATATCTCTAATCTGACTTTTCAATTCATCAATTTCATTCTGCAATTCTTTTTTCTTTCTTCCTTTAAACCATCCCTTTACCTCTGACAGTTCTTTCTTTTTTGCAGAAAGCTGTTTTTGTTTCTTCTGAATTGCACTATTTTGTTCTTCTAGTTCTTTATTCACCTTAAAAAGTTTTGAATATTTTGATGCAAGCCTTGTCATTTTGGGTTGTTCCGGTTCTGACTTTTCATCTTTTGTTACTTTAACTGCTGCCATACTATTTTCAGCAATATGCTCTTGGTGTTCGGCTTCCGTTCGCTCTGTCTGTGCCACACTTGTCTGCTCCGGCACTTCCCTGGGCTTCTTAAACAGCACACTTGCTATCAAAAACTCCAATGCCTCGACCGCCACTGTTACAACTCTGGAAAATAATCGTGGTCTGTTTCCACGCCGAGCAATGGATTCCCTGATTGGCTCCGTGATTTCTTTCCGCTTCACTTCCATTATCTTCGGTTCCGGCACTCCACTAATCAATGCCATATCAACAGCTCTGTTCCATTCCCGGCGTTTTTGGTTATCCGCTTCTATTTCCTGTGCTTTCGGATTATTTTTTCCAATTTTCTTTGTTGCAAGATAAACACTGCCACGCTCAAATACCTGCAACTTCTGACTTTCGTCCTGCACATAAATATTGATTAAATCTGTATAGGAATGCTTTACCTCATCCAGAAACGAATTGCTCTTGAAGCGTTCTTCTTTCGCTGTAAACAGCTTCTTCTCATAGACTTCTCCTTTCTTCACAATACTGCTGCCTTCTCGGATCTCGCCATCTTCTCCTAATATCTCTTTCTTGGTTCGGACATGTTTTCCATTTTCATCATAAAACATATTTCTGCTGGCAATCTTAATGATTGGTTCATCCAGTAGTTTCCGTTCTGCAAATATCAAATGAATGTGATAATTGGTCTTTCTTTTATTGTGGTGCAAAGCAGCAATACACTCTGTTCCATAATTCTGTTTAAAATGATTTGTAAAAAGCTGTAGCAATCTATCCGGCTGATATTCTGTAAAACTCTCTGGCAAAGCAATGATCAGTTCTCTTGCCTCAATACATTTTCCTTCTGTTCCACTTTTTGCAAATTCTTCCTGATTACATTTTGCAAGTTCCCGCCAGAATTTCCGTTCTGTGGTTTCATAAACTGCATAGAGGTTTTCCTGTTTTGCATGACTGGATATATAAGTGATCCTGCCTTTTACATTGCTTAGTTTTGTCATTTGAATAAATGAATTTCTTCCGATAGGCACTCCCTCCTTGTCTTCGGCAAAATAAATTCTGCCATATCATTTGTGAGTGGATGCATCGGCATCCGTTTACGAACTATCCGCCTGTCGGCGGAACAGCTCCCGGCAGGGCGAAATATCCTGAGTACAAATCTTTAATTTGTGCGATGGGTGTATTTCGCTCTCAAACGCCGAGGGCTTTGTGAGATGCTTCTTACATCTACCACAACTTGGCTTTCGCTTTTCATTTTGGGCGTATCCGCCCTCTTTTTCTGCCCGTATCCGGGCTTATTTTTTCACTAACAACAAACCGACTATTACTCTTCCTGTCTGCTTTATTCCGGTATCCTTGCCCGTACATACTCCAGATCTCCACAATATGGTGTTCCAACCAAATACCATTCTCTCGCCAGATTCATTTCTATTCGTGTCTTTACCCACTGATCATCAACTAGAACTTCCAGACATTCTCCGCAATGAAATCCCGTATCAATCCATAAGTCTGATGATAATAAGCCATATCTCTTGTTATAACTGTTGTAACCTAATCTTCCTTCTCTCATTTGATTATTCTCCCTTCATTTATCGTTCCTGCAAGGACGACCTGAATCAGGGCTCCCTTTTGAAAATCTCCTTACTTCGCCAGCCAACTCCCGACTGCCCCTTACCGGCTTTCTCCTTGTTTGCTATCTACAGGTGCGTGCCACGCTCCTGTTATTAGGTAATCAGGCAAAATCTTTACCAACGAAAGTTCTCATGCATTCCACACTTATCCAAATACTCTTGTCTTGCCTTTTCCCGTTCTTCCTCGGTTGATGCTGTTTTGAATGTTGTATATAACTGACGTTTTACCATACTGTCTAATTTTTCCATCAATGCTTTTTCTATCTCCGGCAAATATTCCTCATTCCTGGCAAGATGATACTGGAACAATGCCAGCAATAAATCTTTTGGTATCTGCACCTGTGATTTTCTTTCCATGTTTCTCCTTTCCGTGACGGTCGTGACGATAGTGACGATATTTTCACTACCGACACGCTATATAAAATACCGTCACAACCGTCACATATCGTCACGCTTGTTTTCCGACAAAGGTTAATCTAATTTTTCTTCCGTCGTGTCCCCGCTCTGTCTTATACTGGATTCCATATTCCAGAATCAATCGTTCCAGGCTGACATTTAATTTTCGTGATAATGCGTTCGGCTGCATTTCCACCTGCAATACTTCCACAAGCTCTGTTGCTGTTCCTGCCCACTCTGGCGTAGTTTCTGTTACAAGTTCTTTGATTTTTTCCAACACTGGATCTTCTGGTTCTTTCCAAAGTTCTGTTTCTGTCTTGGTAAGTTCCCAGACACATCTCTCCCGATTAAAGTTCAACCACAGTTTCTGATCCTGCTGGTCACGCCCTGCCACTTCCAGAACTGCCTTATTATCTGTCCGTTTTTCTTTCTGCATGACGAATGCTCCATCCGCAGCTCCAAGCAATCCATTCGTGCCAGAAATCATATCAAAACTATCTGAAGATTCCATTTTCCTTGTATGATGCACAACCAGAAAACAGATACCATATTTATCACTGAATGCTTTCAGCTTCGTTACAATCTCGTAATCGCTGGCATAACTGAATTTATCTCCACCGACCTCTCGAACCTTCTGAAGAGTATCAATGATAATCAATCTTGCGTCTTTATGCTCTGTTACAAACATTACAAGCTGTTTTTCCAGTCCGTCATTGAGCGATTTAGATTTTGTAGCGAAATAGAAATTCTCACTGCCTTCCATTCCAAACATCTGTGATAACCGCTTTTGCAACCTTGCATAATCATCTTCTAATGCCAGATACAGAACCGTTCCCTGTCTGACTGAAAAGCCCCACAATGGAAGTCCCTCACTGATGTGATAGCCGATCTGTGCCATAAAGAATGATTTTCCAATTTTCGGCGAACCGACAAACAGGTAAGTTCCGTTATACAGAAGTCCATCTACAATTGGCAGTTTTGGTGGATATGCGGTATCGTATAATTCCATCATAGAAACTGTTTCCAGATCATCTGGATTCTTTTTACTTGCTGATTTTTCTGTATTTTCCGCATTATTTGTGGCTTGCAGATTGCCCTTACCGGGCAAATCTGCTATACTTTGGTTGGTTAATTTATTACTTGATGGCTGTTCCACATCTGCGCCAACAGATGCAATCGGAGCAGTCATTTTTTCTTTTGCTGTCATTCATTTTCCCCTTTCAATCCATACAATGTCTCTGCGACCAATCTCAGGGTACTCAGCAACTCTTCGTTTTCCTCACTGCATTTTTCCAGATGTTTCAATTCTTCATAAATCTCTGCCATCTGATTTCGCAATGCTTTATACACTCTTGGATTTCCCTGTACCACAATTTCCCGATCAGTTAATCGTTTTATGATATAGTCCTGCTTGCTAAGTCCTGACAATCGGACACATGCATCAATTTGCTCTGCTTCTTCCGGTGATACCCGGAATGCTACGATTTTGTTTCTCCATCTTCCTTTACTGTCCAGATTCTTCTCCATTTGATTTTTCCATCCTTTCAATATCCAACTGTTCTGCCATCTGTGTCTGCTCACTTGGAAACAGATGTGCATATCGGTAAGTGATATCAATGCTCTCATGTCCCATTCGGTCTGCGATTGCTAATACCGTAAATCCCATATTGATCAACAACGATACATGGGAATGTCTCAAATCATGCACACGGATTCGCTTCACCCCAGACACTTTTGATCCTCTGTTCATTTCATGATGCAGATAAGATTTGGAAATTGTGAAAATCCGTTCGTCCTCTTTCGGCTCATACAGCATTTTCAGATAATCCTGCATCTCATCACACAAAAACTGTGGCATCTTAATGGTTCGATTACTTTTTAACGTCTTTGGTGGTGTAATCACATCTTCTCGGTGCAGTCTCTGATAGGACTTGTTAATCCGTAGTGTATGCGTTTCAAAATTGAAATCTGCCGGTGTAAGTGCTAATAATTCGCCCATGCGAAGCCCACACCAGTAAAGTATTTCAAATGCATAATAGGAAACAGGCTTGTCCATCATGACATCTGCAAATTTCAGATATTCTTCCTTTGTCCAGAACAACATTTCCCGATGCTCCTCTTTTCCCATATTTCCTGCTTTCTGCGCTGGATTAGATGGAAGATGGTAAAAATTAACTGCATGGTTGAAAATAGCACTTAACTGACTGTGAATTTTCTGCAGATAAGAGGCGGAATACGGTTTTCCATTTGGTTGCCGGATCGCAAACAGTTCATTCTGCCATGCAATAATGTCCCTTGGCTCAATTTCTCCTATCTTACGCTTTCCGAAATAAGGAAGAATTTTAGTTCTGGCAATATTCGTCTTCGTTCCCCAGGTATTATCACGAATTCGATTTTGCATATCCTCCACATAAATCTCATAAAAGCTTTCGAAAGTCATGTCCAGTTTGGCTTCTTTCTTCAGCAATAGCTCTCGTTCCCACATCTGCGCTTCTCGTTTTGTAGGAAATCCTCTTTTGGATGACTGGTGCGTTTCTCCTGTCCAATCGGTATAACGATAGACTACTCGCCACTTTCCAGTGGCATTATCTTTATGAATACTCATACAAATTCTCCTCTCTTTCTCTTACATTTCGCTGTAACATACTTTTTTGCGGAAATAATTGGTGTTTACTCTGCCAGCTACCGTAAGATAACCCAGCTTCTTTAATTCTTCATTTAGCTGTTTGACAATCTTATAAGCATAAGACTTAGAAACATCCAGTTCCGCTGCTACTTCTTCTACTGTCATAAAAGTTCTGTTCGTCACATCGCATCTCCCCTTTCTATCTTAACGTAATTTGTTTAAGTTGTTACATTTGCATGATACTAAACATTTTAATTTAAGTCAAGCAGTTTTATAAGAATATTAAATTTTTTTGTTTAAGTTCTTCTTGCTATCTAAAATTGCTCATGCTATACTGAACCTAAACAGAATTGTTTTATTTTCTTCACAATTAATTATGGCAACACGAATGACCACTATAAGGAGGCAAACAAAAATGGCAATCGGACAACGTATCAAATTTTTTCGCAACCGCAAAGGCATGACACAAAAGCAACTCGGAGAGCAACTGGGATTCAAAGGAAAAACCTCAGATGTCCGCATGGCTCAGTATGAATCTGAAGCCAGAGTTCCTAAAATCGATCTTGTAAAACAAATGTCTCAGATCTTCGATGTCAATACTCATGCTTTAACAGTTCCAGATATTGATACTCACATAGGTCTGATGCATACACTATTTGCACTGGAAGATATGTATGGTCTGAAGGTAAAAAATGTAGATGGACAGCCTCATCTCTGCCTTGACTCTTCCATATCTGCTCCCGGCTCATCTGTCGATGAAATGTTTCGTGCATGGATGGAACAAACTGACAAACTGGAAAACAGTGAAATCAGCAAGGCAGAATATGATGAATGGAGATATAAGTACCCGGAACTGGATACTTACCAGAAACGTGCCAAGGTACCATCTCAGGAACTAAGTGATTACCTCGTAAAAGAATTGACTAAAAAAGAAAAATAAGAGAAAAGAAAAACCTTACCGATATTCAGTTTTTTACTTCTGAAAATCAGTAAGGTTTCTTTATATACGTTATGAAATAAAATTTTTATCTCTTGAATAATCACAAAATGTTGCCATTTTGTTGTCAATCACTAAACAAATTTGCTTGAAACCCGCATAAATACTGGCATCTTGTGATTGTGTGGATTATTCAACCTCAATCGTCCCACCGCACAGCACATGATCATCCTGATAGAACACTGCCGCCTGTCCCGGTGTCATGGCACGCTGCGGTTCGTCAAACTGCGCCAGCAAGGTACCGTCCGGCTGCGGATACAGCGTACACGGTGCTCCCGCATGGGAATAACGGATTTTACCGATTGCCCTGACCGGCTCTGTCAATTTTTCCTCCGCCATATAATTGATGTTGTTCACATGGCAATCGCGAGAAAACAGACTCTCGGATTTGCAGAGCACAACTTCATTCGTCTCCGGGCGAAGCTCCCTGACAAAGATCGGGGTTGTTGAAGAAATGCCCAGTCCTTTGCGCTGGCCGATCGTGTAGTGAATCAGTCCGCGGTGCTGCCCCATAACGTTTCCTTCTTCGTCCACAAAGTTTCCCGGCATACTCTCTTTTCCGGTCTCCTGTGCAATAAAGGAGGCGTAATCGTGATCCGGCACAAAACAGATATCCTGACTGTCATGCTTTGTGGCAACCGGAAGTCCGATCTCCTCTGCAATCTGGCGGATATGTGGCTTATCGTAATCGCCCACCGGCATAAGCGTATGGGAAAGCTGCTCCTGCGTCAGATTGTAAAGTGCATAGGTCTGATCCTTTGCCGCTGTGACAGAATTACGGATCGTGTAACGCCCGTTTGGAAGCTGCATGATACGCGCATAGTGCCCGGTGGCAATGTAATCTGCGCCGATCTCTAACGAACGGTGCAGCAGGGATTCCCACTTGACGTAGCGGTTGCAGGCAATGCACGGATTGGGCGTGCGTGCCTTTTCGTATTCGGACACGAAATAGTCGATGACATACTTCTGGAAATCCTCCCTGAAATTCATCACATAATACGGAATCTCCAGACGTTCTGCCACACGGCGGGCATCATCTACCGCAGAAAGTCCGCAACAGCCGCCCTCCT
>OGPP01000731.1_pt1 | contig 30874 bp, 27 predicted proteins | sample 1553021 | NCBI WGS metagenome assembly OGPP01 (sample SAMEA2580217, study PRJEB22360) | human gut metagenome | biome: human gut; feature: human-associated habitat; material: faeces | place: Denmark | collected 2008/2010
TTTGAACCCTCGCGCCGCTATTAACGACCTGCACCCTTTCCAGGGGTGTCCCTTCAACCTCTTGGGTACTTCTCCAGATAGTTGATTCTAATAATCTATATAATGATCGGCGGCACGAATGCCTAGCGGAGAGAGTGGGATTCGAACCCACGCGCCCTTTCGGACAAACGGTTTTCAAGACCGCCTCGTTATGACCACTTCGATATCTCTCCGAATGTGTGTCCATTTCCTTGTCATCTTTGATGTTTATCTGACGACAAAAGCTATTCTAACAAAAAGGATTACTATTGTCAACACATTTTTACACAATTTTTATTTTAATTTTTTCAAATGAGAAAAAGCCCATTTTATCATGGTTCCGGGCTTTTTCTCATTTGCATTGAATACAGTTTTTTTTCAAAATTGTGCTCAAAATCATTTAATTGTTACAACTATTTCTACTATTTGATTTTGTATATCTTCTACCCTTGCATGTTTTTCCGACAAAATATAACTCCCAGTCAGTCATATGGTTTTCCCTATTTGTAATCAGAACGACTTTAGCATCATTCTCCGAATAGTTCACTTCTCTCTGCCATTTATAGAAATCCGGTCCATCTCCCAGATTCCTTACATACCCCATCAGCCGTTTCAGACAATAAGCCGTCTCCTTCACATCTGTCAGGCAGTCATTCGCATAGAAACCTGTCCAACTGGATTCTGATAATGCAGAACAGTTTCAGCGTCTGATCTTCCTAAACTTTATAAAATAAAAAATCCTGTTCCGACGGCTTTTCAGTCTTCCGGAACAGGATTTTCTTTTTTAATTTTTACAGATTTATATCATCTAACAGCATGTCTGCATAAATACCGCCAAGTTCTCTTAACCCTCTGGCGATCATGGATGCGAAATTCACAGCACCGTCATAACGAAGGTGGGTATTATCCTCGGATTTCTCCGGATGATTCTTATACTCGCCCTCCGGGAAGAACATATACCATCTTCTGCTGTTCTTCTCTCCGGCTTTTTTCAGCTCCATACGGCTCATGCTGTAAAGATCCACCAGAGGAACATTATTTTTCTCCGCGGTCTGCTTCATGGCAGCCACATAATCGGAATGTGCTCCGATCCCCAAGTGTTTCTCATCCATAAAGCATCTACGCTCTAAAGGAGTGATCAGCACCGGATAAGCGCTATGATCTCTTGCCACGCGAATAAAGGTTTCGAGATTCTCCATGTAAGTGGAAAAAGGCTCTGTATATCTGGTGGGATCCTCTTTTTTCTCGTCATTGTGTCCAAACTGGATAAACAGGAAATCTCCTGCACCAATTTTCTCCTCTATGGCTTTCAGTCTCCCCTCGTCCATAAAGCTTTTAGTGCTTCTGCCGTTCTTGGCATGATTGCATACCTGATATTCCGGCTTTACAAATAAAGGAAATACCTGACCAATGCCTGTCTGCGGATAGGTCGTATAGTCATTGGTCTGGACTGTGGAATCTGCAGCCCAAAAAATTCTGTTCATTTCTGCCCTCATTTCTGCGCTTCCCCTGCGCATCTGTCATCCTGCAATGTAGGAAACATGTTTTCGGATTTCTCTTGAAATACAACACAAGGGAAACCGAAGTTTCCCTTGTCTAAGTCTAAATACATGCGAGAAGAAAATCACTCCTTAACAGCGCCGATATTAACACCCTTTACGAAGTATTTCTGCAGGAAAGGATACAGTGCCATGAAAGGAAGGATTGCACATACGATCGCTGCATAGAACAGAGTGTTCTGGGATACCGAATACTGTGTGGTAGGGGTATCACCATCCATGATCATATTACGTAACTGATACTGGAAGTTAACCTGATCAGGATTGGTAATATAGATCTTAACGGTAGAATAGTCATTCCATACGGTAACTGCGAACATCAGGCCGATGGAAGCCAGAGCTGCCTTGGACAGAGGAAGCACGATCTTGAAGAAGATTCCCATAGGGGAACATCCGTCGATCTCCGCCGCCTCGAACAGACTGGCAGGTATTCCTTCGAAGAAGTTACGCATCAGTACCAGGTTGTACACGTTCATACCGTGCTTCACAACCAGGATCCACATGCTGTTAACCAGGTGTAACTGCTTCATTACCAGGTACTCGGGGATCATACCACCGGAGAAGATCATGGTAAAAAGAAGGAAATATGCGAAGAAGTTACGTCCGGGCATATCAAACTGGATCAGCACATAGCCACCCAGGGTGGACAGGAGCAGACCAAGGAAAGTACCGAGCACAGTTGTGATAACGGAGTTGATGAAAGGTCTGTACAGTCTCTGGGTATGAATGATGGTCTTATAGCCATCTAAGGTAAAATCCTCCGGCCACAGTCTGAACTGATATACACCCACAGCATTGAAGGAGTCTACTACTACCTTCCAGATAGGTACCAGTACCAGGAGGCCGATCAGAATAAATACGATGTAGTTTACAATATCGAATACATGAACCTTTTTCTTAGGTTTACGATAAGCTGTCTTTGCCACGTTTAACACCTCCTATACAATGCCACGGCCACGGGTCTTCTTACTAGCCCAGTTACATATCAGTACCAGGACACAGCCAACCAGGGACTTGAAGAGACCAACTGCTGTAGAGTAACCATAGTTCGGCAGAGCGATTGCGAATGTCTGACGATAAATATAAGTAGAAATAACATCAGATACGCTGTATACCGCATTGTTGTACAATACGAATACGGACTCGAACATGTTCATAACCTTAGCAAGGTTCAGGATCAATACAGTGATAATAGTATTGGACAGTGCAGGCAGCGTTACAAAACGCATCTTCTGCATACGGGTTGCACCGTCGATATCCGCTGCTTCATACAGCTCCGGATTGATACCTGCCAGAGTAGCCAGGAAGATAATGGTTCCCCAACCGGTCTCTTTCCAGATATTGATAAGGTAGAAGATCGGTCTCCACCATGCAGTGCTTGCCAGGAAATAAATTCCCTTGGCATCCGGTGCCAGAATGCCCCAGTCACGCAGCAATCCATTTACCAGACCGGTAGAGGAAGGAGACAGGAACAAGCTGAAGATAGATGCAACTACTGCCCATGACATAAAGTGGGGCAGATATATGATAGTCTGCAAAGTTTTCTTTGCAAAGAGATTTCCCATTTCATTTAAGAAGATTGATACGATAACCGCAGTGAAGGTCGTGATCAATAACTTCATAATACTCAGTTCCAATGTGTTTCTGAATGCACTCCAGAACGCATCGGTCTTAAACATACTGTAAAAATGCTTCAGTCCTACAAAAGTAGGAGCACCTACGGGCTTGTAATCGTAGAATGCATAACGAATACCAAGCATGGGCCAGTAATACATGATCAAAATGAACACAAATACAGGCAGGAACATCAAATAATAGCCTCTGTTATTCCAGATCCGGAGACCAAGAGGCTTGTGACGTACTTCTACGCCGGTGGATGTGGTGATTTTCTTTTTCTTGCTCATACCATCCCTCTTCCTTTCGACTTCATCTCACACATTCTTTTCTCTCTAAAATATCCTGTCCCATGGGTTTTTGCATCCCGGCGGGACAGGATAATTATATCATGTTTTTGTAGCTTCTGCTACGATATTGCAGATATTATTACTGATTCAGTTCAGCTAAGCACTGATCAATGATGGAGCCAACAGTGTCAACGTAGGTCTGCATAGCTGCATCTACATCGCCGCCATCTACTACTACGGAAGTGATAGCTGCCAGCTTAGCATCATAGATGGTGCCGGACTCGTTGGTGTAGGTCTCAGAGGTAGGAGACTGAGGAGCATCCTTACAGTTCTCGGTGAAGAACTTGTTACCTTCTGCAGCCAGGCTGGAAATATCGTTAAAGCCGTTGTCCAGAGAGCAGATAACCAGAGCGGGATCCATAGCATTCTTCTTCCATACGGAGTTAGGATCGTTAGGAGACTGCTTTAAGTGGAACGTACCGTCTTCGTACTCGTAAGACTTCTCTTTGTCAGTACCTGCATTGATGGTGAAGCTTTCAGCCTTGGTAGACCAGTGAACATCCTCTGCACCGTAGGTCCACAGAGTCTGAACCTTATCGCCATCCATCATGGTCTCGATGAATGCATCGAAGATAGCCTGCTCACGGGAGTTGTCTCCGTCACCGTCATCAATGATAACCCATACAGGAGCTTCTCTGTTCAGGTAAGCGCCAACCTCAGCGATAGGAGCCAGCTCAACCAGCTTCTCGTCAACACCGTTCTTGATCAGGTTATCGGTCAGAGTCTGATACCAGGAACCTGCCCAGTAAGTGAATACACCTGAAGAACCGGTCTGATCGTTGGAGAACCATTTCTCACGAGCGATCTTGGTGGAAGCGGTCAGGGTCTCAGGATCGATAGCGCCATCCTTGTAAGCCTGCTGTAATCTTAACAGAGCTGCCTTGGTAGCATCGGTCTGGAATCCATCGTACCAGGTACCGTTGTCATCCTGCAGGATTGCGGGATAAGAATCCTGCCAGAACTCAGGCAGATAGTTTACGTAAGGAGCTTCGTTACCAACGAAACCAGCTGCGATAACACCATAGGTATCACCGGTTACACCGTTACCATCGGGATCTTCGTTGTGGAACTTTAACAGCATGTTGTAGTAATCATCATAAGTCTTGATGTCTTCAGCCTTCAGGCCAACTGCATCTAACCATGCCTGCTTAACATAGGTAACACATCCATTACCATAGGTAGGAGCGAAACCATACAGATGACCTTCCTCATCCTTCAGGTTCTCGTTGATCTCAGGCAGGATCAGGTGAGACTGGAATTTAGCGTTTGCATATGCTTCAGACATATCCCACAGCAGACCGGTAGGTGCATACTGCTTGAACATATCTGCACTCATGATCATTACATCAGGATAGTCACCGCCTGCGAACAGACGACCTACTGCATCGGTATAACCGGAGTGGTCTAACTGCTGGATGTTCATCTTAATAGGATGACCGATTGCTTCGGATACTGCATCATCCCACTGCTGAACGAATTCAGCCTGGCCGTTATCAACGGTTGCGGTCAGAGTACCATTAACTACTACGTTAATCTCCTCCAGATTGTAAGCTTCGGTGGAAGCCTCGGTAGAAGCTGCTGCGCTGTCAGTTGCTGCTGCGCTCTGTGCAGGAGCATCGTTGTTGCTTCCGCATGCTGCTAAGGAAGCTACCATAGCAGATGCTAAAAGTACGGATAATACTTTTCTCTTCATTTTGTTCCTCCCTAAAAATTTGGAATCATGATTTGTCGTGGGGTCATTCCCTTGACTTGCCCTCACCTTACCATCCGTCACTCGGAAAAACAAGTTACAATTTTTGCGTTCGGGTGCAAATTTTGACCACCGGTTCTGCAAACCCTTGATTTTACTGCATTCTTTGAAAGTACTTACATTTGATATTTTTAAATTTGAAAGTGGTTACATCTTGCTTCCTTTGTAAGTAACTGATACAATAGACATGGTTTATTCGGTATATTATCTAAAAAAATTGAGACACGGGAGTGATCATGAATGATTTTTAATAAAAAAGACACCCTTAATGATACAAATTATACAAGCCACAACAGTACATTAATGCTGAAAATGGTAACCTCTTACAGTATTTTCCTGCTGATCATTCTGGTTTTGTTCCTCTTTTTATACCGTTCTACGATAAATAACGCACGTGATTCTTATGATCAGCAGAACGAGACAACCCTGATCAGCAATGCGGAGCTGTTTGAAAGCGATCTGAACATTATGGAGGTGTATTGCCGGCAGCTTTTGCAGAACGACACCTTCCGTAAGGTCATGAATTATCATAATACCTACTATCCCTTTACGGAGATGGGGAATGAATTACAGAATTCTCTGGCAACAAATGTGTATGCGGAAGCACTTCTTCCTTTAAAAGAGTCCTTTGTCTATTTTCCGGAGACGGACTATGTATTGAATCCTACTTATTTCATATCCGCAAAGCGGTTCTATAACTGGATTCAGAAATACTCTTCTACCGAAAAGGAACTGTGGCACTCCTACATGACGGAACCGGAATACAAGAACCGCTTTCTTCCTATGGATCAGTTCATGCCAAATTACAGTGAAAAATACTATATGTATATCATCGACCTGAACGATCTCTACTATATGGATGCCAACGCGAAGGTCTGCTTTATCTTCGAACAGGATAAAATGGCAGATCTGTTCGACTGTGTACAGATGGATGGTGATAATTTTCTGGTGGTAACCGCGGAAGATGATTCCACTGTGCTTACGATAAATGCCCCGGACAGCATTTCCGCAGAAATGCTGGATTCCCTGGACTTTAATAAAGGATATGCCCAGGTCCGTCTGAACGGTCAGACTTTTACTTTAGGGAAATGTACTTCTGATAACACCAATTATTCTTATTATTTCAGTTTTCCTCCCTATAAAGTGACCGGGGGGCTTGGAGGCACACAGTTATTTTTCATTTTACTGGCAATGGTTGCACTGGTGATCGGCGGTTCTCTGGTATATTATTTTTCCCGTCGGAATGTACGGCCTATTATTGAACTCGGTCAGGAGCTGCAGACTGCTGTGGAAGTACAAAAGAATCTGCAGGAGGTTGTAGACAGCCAGCGTCCCATTATCTGTACCTCTTATGTCCGACAGCTTTTGTCCGGTACGGCTACATCCGAAGACGAGGTAGCTTATATGGAGAATTATCTGGGGATCACTGCTTCTTCTTATTATAATGTGTTATATATTGTGTACTATAATAACTTCGGTGATAATGTAGAAACCCCTCTTCCCGGCGGTGTGGAATCTGTAGAGGAGCTGGAGCAGATCATTGAGTCCGCACTGGAGAATTTCTTCGGTACACCACTTTTCTACTTCAGCCCTTCGGACCGGACCTATTCCGTTCTGCTGCACTGTTCCGAAGAAGAGGGAAATGATCTGATCCTGAAGATCAACAATTGTATTTTACGACTTCATGATTATCTGCTGGACACTTACGACATCTGGCTCTTCGCCGGTATCGGTCGCAATACGGATTCCCTGATGAATGTATGGGAATGCTACCAGCAGGCCTCCGAAGCCGTAAGTTATACGACGAAGAACTATATTTTCTTCCCGTATGAATTTATTAAGAAGGATTCCAACGTGTTCTATTATCCGCCGGAGATCTCAACGAAGCTGATCCACTTCATCTCCACGGGCAATACGCCGCAGGTATTGGAGATGTTCAACCTGATCCATCAGGAGAATATCGAGGAACGTACCCTGCCGGTCAACCTGTTAAAGTACCTGCTGTCAGATATCCGCAACACTTTATTAAAAGCAAGATTCGAGTTGCCTCAGGATGCGGATCCCGAAGCTGTAAAGGTGCTGGATGAACGTTTCAATGAGCACCTGACCTTCAAATTGTGCGAAGATCTTGCATTATCCCTGTGTAATCTCTTCAGTAATAAAGAGGATGACAACACCTTATCCTCTACCATCGAGAAATATATTAAAGACAATTATAAAGATCCTTCGTTGGGCTTAAACAAGATTTCAGATGAATTTCAGATCTCCGAGAGTTATTTTTCCCATATGTTCAAGGAAAAGACCGGGGTCAACTTCTCCACTTATCTGGAGAATATCCGCATGACGGAGGCTGCCAGACTGATCAAGGAGACTGATATCAGCTTAAATGAACTGTATATCGCTGTGGGATATAATAATTCCAATACTTTCCGACGTGCATTCAAGAAAGTATACGGAGTAACTCCCAGTGCCATGCGGGAGAAATAGTATAAAGCAGAGTGCTAAGAAAAGATAGAACTATATAAAAGCAGCCGGGGCACGGAGGATTTAATCCTCCAGAAATGCCTCGGCTGTCTTCATATCTTCCGGTGTCGTGATCTTAATATTCTGATAAGAAGCTTCCACAAGCTTTACGCGGGACTCCGTAAACATCTCCACCACGCTGGCATCGTCCGTTATCTGAATGCCCTGCTCCTGCAGCTTTGGTAGCCTGTTTTGCAGCCTCTCATATGCCTGTAAAATCAGGCTGGTCTCAAATACCTGCGGAGTCTGAATATTCCAGACGGTCCTGCGGTCCGGTGTGGACAATGCAAATCCCTCTCCATCACTGATCTTAACAGTATCCTTGCTCTGTACCGCTGCTACGCACGCCCGGCACTGCCGAACTGCCGCATAGGTGTCTTCCAGGATTTTCTCTGTCAGGAAAGGTCTTGCGCCATCATGGATAAACACATAGCCGTGCTCATTCGGACACTTCAAGCGGCCGTCTGCGATCAGCTGCAATGCCCTGCTCACAGAGAGATACCGTTCCGCTCCGCCGGAAGTAATAATATTCACCTTCGTAAAATGGTATTTCTGCACGATTTCTTCCCGGACATAAGGAATATCCTGTTCCGAAGTCACCAGAATACAGTCATCTATAATCTTTGACTCTTCTACCGCATGCAATGCATACCAGATCAGAGGTCTGCCCTTTAACGGAAGGAATTGTTTTGCCACTGCGGAATGCATCCTGCTTCCGCTGCCCGCTGCGAGGATAATGGCGGTGCAACGCGGTTTTTCCTTGTTCTCATCCTCTTTTTCTGTTTTATATGCTACAAAATCTTCTGTTAAATACTCTTCTGCTACTCTGTCTATCATATTTATGTCAGTCTTTCTATATTTAAGATGTCGGGGTCAAAAGCCCCCGACTTTGATGCCTACGGATTGCTCCGCGCTACGCTCTCCCAATTTTAAATTCGGAACCGCATTCAGGTCATAGCCGCTGCGGACACCCTTGATATATTCATAATAGCCCGCCACACCGATCATCGCTGCATTGTCTGTACAGAAAATAGGTGAAGGGTGATAAAATGCAATATTTCGTTTGCCGCACTCTTCTTCAAAGGCTGCCCGCAGAGAGGAATTGGATGCCACGCCGCCGGCAATGGCGAATTTGTTCAGACCATAGGCTTTCACAGCATGCAGTGAATGGCTTACCAGCACATCTACCACCGCTTTTTGGAAAGAAGCAGCCACATCCGCCTGATTATAGCTCTCACCCTTCATCTGACAGCCGTTTAGGTAATTCAGCACTGCTGATTTCAGACCACTGAAGCTGAAATCGTACTCGTTTTCCGCTACTGCCGCTCTGGGAAAATGAATCGCATCGGGATTACCCTCCTTCGATACCTTATCAATCTTAGGTCCGCCGGGATAGCCCAGCCCGATGGCACGTGCCACCTTGTCAAAAGCCTCACCCGCCGCATCATCCCTGGTCCGTCCGATGATCTCATATTCTCCGTAATCCTTGACCACCACCAGATGGGAATGTCCGCCGGAAGCCACCAGACAGATAAAAGGGGGCTCCAATTCCTTATTTTCTATAAAATTAGCACTGATATGTCCCTCAATGTGATGAACACCTACCAGGGGAATCCCGGTAGCAAAGCTGATGGCTTTGGCTTCGGATACACCCACCAGAAGTGCTCCCACCAGTCCCGGTCCGTAAGTCACTGCAATCGCCGTGATATCATCAAGTGTCACATGGGCATCGACAAGCGCCTGCTCAATGACCTGGTTGATCTTCTCGATATGCTTCCGGGATGCGATCTCCGGCACCACGCCGCCATACAACGTATGTAAGGCAATCTGAGAAGAGATCACATTGGAAAGTACCTCTCTGCCGTTTTTTACCACCGATGCCGCTGTCTCATCACAGGAACTCTCGATCCCCAAAATATAAATGTCTTTTTGTTTTTCTGTCTGTGTCATTTTTTTGCCTGCTTTGTTCTAATTATTGTCTGTCTGTTCCAGCTTACTGTTCAACTGATCCGCCGTTTCCCAACCGTATATCTTCCATCTGCGGCTGTCATCCCTGCGTAAGAGATATACCATAACGGTAGAAGTTTTTTTACCGTTTTCCGTCATGGTATATCCACAGGAAATTCTTGCAAAAGAATATCCGTCTACCGAATAATAGTCCACATTTGTGCTGGGTGCAAGAGAAACACTTGTTATCTTTCTCTTGTTGTCCTTATAGTTCTGCACCTCACCCTGCAACCGGATAAGATAAGTATCTTCGTCATTGTTTTCCTGAAGTTCTTCGTCAAATAATTGCAGTGATTTTCTGCCAAGATCCTGAAGCTCTTCCGCCGTACATTCTTCATTGTAAAAGCACTTCATCAGATCATTGTAATATTTGATCACTTCCTTGGGCGTGGCGGGATAATCATTGTCCAGATCCCTGGAAAGTGCCGTATCCACCTCCGACATGACCGCTTCCTGCTGCTCAGTGCGGTGTGTTCCGGACAGATACGCATAATATCCTACCACCAGCACGAGTAAGAAGATGAACAAGACTGTGATCTTAGTCACGGATGTGTTGGTTTTCTTCATAAGATTGCTCACTCTCCCTCATCAAATTTCAGTTCCATGGTCCAGCCATCCTTAGCCGCATAAGCCGCCGGAAATATCTTCCGCACATCCTCCATGAATTCCTCCGGTCTGGTCATGGACGGGCTGTAGTGGGTCAGCCATAATTTCGGAACCTCTGCTTCTTTTGCAATCTTCGCTGCCTCGTACATGGTCATGTGCTTGTGCTCTCTGGCTTTCACCAGCTTGTCCGGCTCCCCGTACATGCCTTCGAGGATCAGCAGATCCGTACCTTTGGCATTCTGTCGGATGCTCTCCGTAGGTCTGGTATCGGTGCTGTAGGTTACTTTCAGCCCCTTGCGTTCCGCTCCCAGTACCATATCCGGTGTAAATACTCTGCCGTTCTCTTCCAAGGTCTCTCCTTTTTGTAGTCGACTCCAGAATCTCATGGGGATTTCCTGCTCCATGGCTCTGTCTTTGTCAAATCGACCTGCGCGGTCAATCACCATACTGTAGCCGTAACAGAGAACATTATGATTTACTTTGAAAGCTTCCAGCCGAAAACCTTCAAAAGAAAAAGTCTGCGCATTTTCCGTGATCTCCAGACATTTTACCTCAAAAGGCAACTCCGGTGCGATCACACGTAAAGAAGCCACTACTTTGGTAAGACCTTTCGGTCCGATCAATAATAACGGTTCTGTCCGCTCCGCATTTCCCATGGTCAGAAGCATCCCCGGCAGACCGCTGATGTGATCCGCATGGAAATGAGTAAAACAGATAATATCAATGGGGTTGGGACTCCATCCCTTCTGGCGCATGGCGATCTGAGTCCCCTCTCCGCAATCGATCAGAATACTTTTTCCATTATACCGCATCATCAGGGAAGTCAGCCACCTGTAAGGCAGGGGCATCATTCCACCGGTTCCCAATAAACAAACGTCTAACATTCTTCCTCACAATCTTGCCTTCGCAGCATCTGTTGTTCTGTCTATAATAATTCTGTCTCCGGTACTTCTTCCACCGGAATGACAAACCTGCCAATCCAACTGTCGTAACAGTCCTCACACAGATCAAAGGCATGTCTCATACCGTCTTTCCTGCTAAAATATCCAAAGCGGACATCTGCGGTGAAATATCCCTCCCGGATGATTTCCTTTTCTACTTTTAATTCTCTGCCGCAGGCGTTACATATTATCTGTGTTAATTTACCGTTTTCTGACTTTCGCATCTTACCTTCCACCTTTCTGATCGTAAAAACAGTTTCCTCTTTCACTATCATAGCAAATAAATCGCCGGATGGTGGTGGTAATACTTGTTAACGCCGCCACATGATCATGGCATCTTCGGTAGGTTTCTCATAAAATCCGGGACGAATCCCTTCCGAGACGAAACCAAATTTTTCATATAAACGGATCGCCGGTGCATTGCTCACTCTGACTTCCAATGTATATGCCGTAATACCACGCTCTGCCCCCAGTCGCAGCAGTTCTTCCAGCATCTTACTGCCCACTCCCAGGTTCCGATACTCCGGTGCTGTTACCACATTGTCGATATTACCCTCATGAAAACTGTCCGTCAGTCCGGCGCAGCCAGCGATATGTCCATCGGCCTCCGCCACCACATACAGACAATAATCTCTTAGAAGCAGTCCTCTGAAATCGTCTGCAGACCAGGGCATGCTGAAGGATGCGGCTTCGATACGGCTCAATTCTTCGATATCTGTATCCCGCAGGGGGCGAACCTCTATCTTCATGCCTGTGCCTCTTTTGCTGCTCTCTCCTGCTCTTCCCGTTCCCGCTCTGCCTGGCTCTTACGCAGGTATTCGGGCTCATGCTCCGCAGCGGTCACGGTCTTACCCTGTGCGTAATAAATGGCTCCGAGAGAAGCCACACTGGCTGCCTGCTGTCTGTTATTGGCTGCGGGAGCAAAGGAAAACGGCACCTTCATTCCTTCTGTGATCTGCTTCCTGTATACCGGCACGCCGTCTCCCAAGAAGATCACTTCACGTCCCAGGCGGTTCAGTTCGTCCACCAGTTCATCCACAATAGATGTGCACTGTTCCTTAACACAATGCATCACAAGCTGCTGTTCACAACTTCCATCCTCTGCTGCTTCTGCCTTACAAAATTCATAGATTCCGGTGTATACCTGATTCCTTCTGGCATCCATAATGGGGCAGACCAGCTTATCCGTCCCCCAGAGATTAAATGCAAGTCCCTCCAGTGTCGGCACCTCTACCAACGGCAGATGCAACGCCAGACCAAGTCCCTTCGCAGTTGCTGCCCCAATTCTCAGTCCGGTAAAGGATCCGGGACCTGCGGAGATAGCAATGGCATCAATGGTGTGAAGATCCAGGTCGATCATCTGCCGGATCTCGTCCAACATCGGAAGTAATGTCTGGGAATGTGTTTTCTTATAATCTGTGGTATACTCTGCGATCAGGACATTGTCTTCCACGACGGCGGCACTTGCCACCAGTCCGGAACTGTCCAAAGCTAATATTTTCATACTGTAGTCATCTCCTCAATCGTGATCCGGCGATAATCGAAGCCCTTCTCCAGATCCTTTTCTATGGTCACCTGTCTGTAGTGCTCCGGCAGGATCTCTTCAATCAGATTCGCCCACTCTATCAGGCACAATCCCTCGCCGTAAAAACAGTCCTCGTAGCCGATCTCTTCCATCTCCTCCACATCTCCGATGCGGTACACATCAAAATGATAAAAAGGCATACGGCCCTCCTCATAGATCTGTACAATGGTAAAGGTGGGGCTGTTGACTGGTTCCGTAATTCCAAGACCGTCTGCCACTCCCTGGGTAAATACGGTCTTGCCCACACCCAGATCACCGATCAGGGTATAGACCTGCCCGGGAAGTGCTTCTAAGCCGATCCGCTGTCCCAGTGCAAAAGTCTCCTGTGCACTGTGAGTTTCTATGATTTCTTTTTTCAATTCTTTGTTTGCTGTTGAATCACCTGTTGTCATTTCTCTTACGCTTTCTATAGACACCGTAATGGCCGTTGTTACTTTCCTGATAAGCTCTCTGCTCTATGGCATTTCTAGCTGCGGATCTTCACCTTTGCAGGGGGCATATGGGTGGAAATCATTTCAATAACATCCGTTGTCTTATCCTGCATCTGACTTTTGGGGAAAATCGTTGCGTTGTTCTTCGCCGTGTATACAATAATGCTGCGGCCGGTGGATACAGCCTTCAGGCAATCCTCCCACGCCTGGCAGGTAGAACTGTCTCCCTGTGATATGGTGATCCCATTCTCATCCAGAACATAATGCAGAGCCTCCTGGAAAACCGGATTGTTCGCCACCTGTTGTTTACTTTTGATAAAAAGCGTCCAGGGGAGATATAACAGGATCACCACTCCCAGGATCAGATAGATCCAGTACTGTCTGGAAATCCCCACAATAACGCCCAGTGCTCCGATCACTGCTCCCAAAAGTCCGGACACACTGTTGTAGCTGTGCCGTAATAAAAAGTCATATAAATCCCCCGATGTAATCTTCACATCCAATTCTACCATAACGTGTTCTTTCCTCTATAATAATGTATGATGCCAGGGACAAAAGGACTAGCCTCACATGCGCCTGCTCATAGGTGATTGAAAGGTCCCGGGCTCCGTTGTGCATAAAACGGCATACTATAAAAAACATTATAAATTTTTTCCCTTAAAAAAGCAAGTAAAGAACCGCAGGGATTTCTAATCTGTCACCTGCGGTTCACTGATCTCTTATTTTATGATTTTTATTATTTACTCATGGCGCAGTGCCTCGATAGGGCTCAATTTTGCCGCTTTCTTCGCAGGATAGATACCGAAGAAGATACCTACTGCGGAGGAGAACAGGCTGGCTCCCAGTACCGTTCCTGCGCTTACTTTTGCGGTAAAACCGATCAGGCTGCAGATACCAAAAGCTCCTGCCACTCCGATGGTAATACCGATCAGACCTCCCAGCAGGGTGATGATCGCCGACTCCGACAGAAACTGTAACAGGATGGATCCTGTTCTCGCTCCCAGTGCTTTCCGGATACCGATCTCTCTGGTACGCTCCGTCACGGATACCAGCATGATGTTCATAACACCGATACCGCCTACCAGCAGAGAGATGGCTGCTACGAACACTACAAAGATAGTAATGTAGCTTAAGATCTGATCCATCTGGCTCATAATATCATTAAAGTTCTGTACAGAGATGACATTCTGTCCTCTGACACCATGCCTGTTCTCTAGCAGACGCACCGTATCCTGCGCCACCTGAGAGGCATTTTCCGCGCCATCACTGACGATCAGCAGGTCCGTGTAATCCACATAGAATCCATACCCCTCGGAAATTGTGGAGATAGGTGCCTCCATGGTCACCGTACCGTTTCCTCCCATTCCGAACAGCTTCGATGCGTTGTCCTTACGGATACCAACAATCGTAAATTCCTGTGTCACTCCATACAACGTATAATCAAAGCTCATTCCGATCACATTGGTATTACCAAACAGCGTTTTCGCGCTGCTCTCTGTAATGACACAGACCTTATTCGCCGTATAATAATCCGAATCGGTAAAATAACGTCCCTTGATGATCGGATCCTGGCTCGAATATTCCAGTCCCGCCTTACCGAAAGTTGCAGTAGCATCAAAAGTTCCTTTTCTGCCGGTGGCGCTTCCGCTGAAACTCCAGGACGGTGTTACCGCCTTGACATTTGGAACTTTCTCCAGAATGGCATCCATATCCTCTTCCGTGAATACCACCTCTGTTCCGTTTTCCGCGGTATTGCTGCTATAAACGGCGATCTGACCGCCCGCCATAGAATTCAGTTCTCCGTTGATCCCACTTTTCACGCCATTACCTATGGAGATGATCATGATCACCGAAGAGATTCCTATGATAATGCCTAACATGGTCAGGATCGAACGTCCTTTATTACTGCGGATATTCATCAATGCAATTTTGATGTATTCCCATACTTGTGTCATGGATCCGCCTCCTACTGTTCCATGGGCACAGCCGTTACTGCCATGCCCTCCTCCAGGCTGACACCCGTGAGGCTGTTCACTATGATCTGGTCTTCCTCGGTAATGCCATCCAGGACCTCTGTGTATTCATCGGAGGAGATTCCGCAGGTAATTGCCCTCTTAACTACCATGCCGTTCTCGATCACATAGAGGAAATCTCCGTTTTTATCCGCATTGATCGCTTCTACCGGGATCAACAATGTATCCTGTGCACTGTTGGTATGTACGGTCAGCTTTGCATCCAGTCCCAGAATGATCTTGTCATCCGGGTTAGTCAGATGTACTTCTACCCCTACCATAGGCGTATTGGAGGCATTCAGTGTTGCCATACGATTGATCTTACTGATCTCGCCTTCGTATTTATTGCCGGAGATGGTAATATCTACCTTCTGCCCGATGGCAAGTTTTGCCACATCGGACTTGGAAGCATCAAAGGAAACCTTCACATTCTGGCTGCTCTCCAGTGTGATCAGCTGTGCGCCCTCCGCCACACTGGCTCCGGATACACCGGTGCATTCCGTTACGATACCATCAAAATCAGCTACAATGCCTTTCTTCGCAGAATAATACTGTTCCTCCGCCTCTTTGTAAGTCAGCTGTGCCAGATCTCTGTCAGCAGCGTACCCCTGGGACTGATAACCGTTTAAGATCGATCCTTCACCGGCATCCTTCTGTGCCTGCATCTTCGCTTTATAAGTTTCACATTCCTCAATATGTTCCTGTACGGAAGCAATCTCATTCTGCATATTTACCACGTAATCGCTGGATCCTGCAATGGACTGCACATAAGAATTTCTCGCCTGGCTGGCGCTGATATCCTGGAGTTCCTTATTGATTTCTTTCGCACGGTCTGCACTGGTAGCGGAATCCTGCAGTTCCTTGCTCAAATTGGCGGATTTTCTGGATAATTCATAACTTTCTTCGGATAACTGTCTCTGGGTTTCTCTCTGACTCTTTGCAAGTTTATCCTGCAGTTCTTTCAGATAAGCCTTGTAGTCTGCCAGCTGTTTGTCCAGAACTGCCAGGTTGGTGTTGGCTTCGTTTAATTTCGCCTGACTCTTGCTGTTCTCTGTCATGGTGCTGTTATAGGAAGCACTGCTCTTGGTCTGCTGTAATGTTGCCTCCTGCAGGCGCTCCTCCATCTGGTCCATGTCATAGGTCATTAACACATCCCCTGCCTTGACAGCATCACCGGCTGCCACATTGACTTCGTTTAATCTGCCGCCTACCGGCGCAAAGAGAACCGCTTTCTCTTCACTGACTACCTTGCCGCTGGTGCTGACATTTTCCTCGATGTCACCGCGGAATGCGTTAGTAGTGCTGACCATGACGCCCGCACTGCCGGAAAACGCACAGCTTACCATACGGATCACGATCAGTATGATTATGATAGCAGCAATAATAACAGGTGCTTTTTTACGTTTTTTACCGATTTTACCTGCCTTCTGTTCTCTTTTTGTTTCTTTTAGCTTTCTCTTTTCTTCCTTCTTCATTGCCTTGCTTTCTTTTGCACTCAGTGCCTGTTCTGTCTTTTCCTGTTGTTCCATGATCCTCATGATCCCTTTCTATTTTTATCCTCATATCGTTAAGATGTCAGAGGCAAAATCCCTGACTTTGCTGCCTGCGGATTGCTTCGTGCTACGCACTCACACCGGATCGATCTGTCCGGAGTCGGATTCTATTTTTCCGTCACGGATCTTGATCACTCGCTTCGCCTGTGCTGCGATCTCATTATCATGTGTGATCAATATGACAGTTCTTCCTTCTTTATGTAATCCTTTCAGAATATCCATAATCTCTTTCGTGGAGTTGGAGTCCAGATTACCTGTGGGCTCATCCGCCAGGATCACCGGAGGTGCCTGGGCTATGGCCCTGGCTATCGCCACTCTCTGCTGCTGACCGCCGGACATCTCCGAAGGCTTATGATCCATACGATGTTCGAGACCTACCTTTTTCAAGGCCTCCACGGACAGCTCTTCCCGCACACTTTTGGATACTCCCCTATAGATCAGAGGCAGCTCCACATTTTCCAATGCCGTCAGATTCGGGATCAGATTAAAACCCTGAAAGATAAACCCGATCTCCCGGTTCCGGATGTCGGACAATTCATCGTCAGATAATGCGGACACGTCCTGTCCATGCAGCCAATATTCCCCACTGGTAGGCACATCCAGACAGCCCAGCATATTCATCAGTGTAGACTTTCCGCTTCCGGAATGCCCGATGATAGCCACAAATTCCTGCTCGTCGATGGTCAGACTGACATGATCCAGGGCGCGCACTTCATTTTCCCCCGGATTATAGATCTTACACACATCCTTGATCTCTACTAATGCGCTCATTTCTCACCTGCTCCTGTTATTTATTTCTGTTTTTACTTGTTTTATTGTATCGTTGTACTATGTGCATAATACAATAATTTCTTTTGAGTGTCAATATTTATTTATCCTCAAATCTATGCACAATACACTATCAGACAAATCGGAAAAAAAAGCTGTGAAAATTCTAAAGATTTTCTATATTGACTTTTATTTCACAAAGTGATATATTCCATCCATAAGGTAAAGTTCTTCAGGGTTGGGTGTAATTCCCTACTGGCGGTAATAGGTCATCCTTAAGTCCGCGACCCGCAGATGCAATTCTGCGGCTGATCCGGTGTGAATCCGGGACCAACAGTACAGTCTGGATGAAAGAAGACGTATCACTTATATTTTTTGTGATACCCATGCCCCGGAAGCTTTTATTCCGGGGCTTTTTTTGAAGGCTTTCCTTGATTTTTTTCATAGGAAAGGAGTTCTGAAATGAACAAATTAATGCAAACCGTAACTGAAAATGTGGCCTATGTGGTTATCTTCCTGGCGGTCATCGTGGGATGTTTCCTGGTAGCTGTGGCGCTGGAAAAGGGCGCACAGAAGAAAAACGGCATCAAAGAACCGATCTTCAATACAAGAAAGCTTGCCATGATCGGTATGTTCTCCGCCATCGCCATGATCCTGCATGTGCTGGATTTCCCTATCTTTTTTGCCCCCGGTTTCTATAAAATGGACTTCAGTGAGCTGCCGATCTTAGTCGGTTCCTTTGCCTTCGGTCCCGTAGCCGGTGTCATGATGGAATTCGTGAAGATACTGCTGAAGCTGTGCATAAAGGGTACCTCCACCGCTTTCATCGGCGATCTTGCGAACTTCGTGGTGGGCTGCAGCCTGATCATCCCCGCTTCTGCTGTGTACTCTTTTAAGAAGACAAAGAAAAGCGCAATCATCGCCTGCATTGTGGGTACTCTTTTCATGACCGTATTCGGCACCGCATTCAATGCCGTATATCTGCTTCCCGCGTTCTCTAAATTCTACGGAATGCCCATGGATGCCATCCTGGCAATGGGAACCGAGGTCAATCCGCTGGCAAAGGAAGGCAGCATTGTAAGCTTCGTGGTGGCATGTGTGGCTCCCATGAATCTCATCAAAGGAACGCTGGTGTCTGTCGTAACACTGCTAATCTACAAACCGTTAAGCCCCATCATCAAGACCGGTCACAAAGCGTAATTTTTTCCAAAACAAAAACAGGGATTGCAGTTATCTGCTGTCCCTGTTTTTTATATTTTATATATTCTTACTGTTTCTGAATCTTCATGGTCAGGCCGATACGCTTCTTCGCCACATCTACGGTAAGTACCTGCACATCCACGATATCACCGACACTGACTGCCTCCAGAGGGTGCTTGATATAACGATCTGTGATCTGTGAGATATGTACAAGTCCATCCTGATGGACACCGATATCCACGAATACACCGAAGTCAATGACATTACGCACGGTTCCCTTTAAGATCATACCGGGCTTTAAATCCTTCATATCCAGAACATCACTGCGCAGGATCGGCTTCGGCATATCGTCTCTGGGATCTCTGCCCGGCTTCTCCAGTTCCTTCAAAATATCTGTGAGAGTGATCTCACCAATACCCAGTTCTTCTGCTAAAAGCTTCTTATTTTTAATACGCTTCTCCAGACCGGACATATCCTTTGCATCATTTACTGCATTTTTAGCTGCTGGTGCCGTCTGCTTTGCAGACACTTCTTGGGAGTTATCGAACGTCATGCCACCCATGGCCGCTGCCAGGGCCTTACCCATGGCGGTGTTAGTATTATGCACTCTTACAGCCTTGCCCTTCTGCTCTTCCCGCTTTTTCGCTGCATTGACTGTGCCGTTACCATTCTTCTGTCCGTCTGACTGCGCCGCACTGCTCCTGCCGGAAGCTTTTTTTGCTGCCGCCTGCTTCTGGGCTTCCTTAATATCTTCCATAGTCAGTCCCAGCTTCTCCATCAACTGCTTAGCTGCTTCATAGGACTCGGGATGGACACTTGTGGCATCCAGCGGGTTCTTGCCATCCAGGATCCGCAAGAAACCGGCACACTGCTCATATGCCTTAGGTCCCAGCTTCGGTACCTTCAACAGCTGTTTTCTGCTTACAAAACGCCCGTTATTTTCTCTATAATCCACAATATTTTTTGCAATGGTCTTATTAATACCGGAGACATATTCCAGGAGAGATGCGGATGCGGTATTCAGATCCACGCCGACTTTATTTACACTGTCTTCTACCACGCCGTTTAAGGCATCGCTTAATTTCTTCTGATTCATGTCATGCTGGTATTGACCGACACCGATGGACTTCGGATCGATCTTCACCAGTTCCGCCAAGGGATCCTGCAATCTTCTGGCGATGGATGCAGCACTTCTCTGTCCTACATCAAAATTGGGAAACTCTTCTGTCGCCAGCTTACTTGCGGAGTATACGGAAGCACCTGCCTCGTTGACGATCACATACTGTACCGGACGATCCAGTTCTTTCAGTAGTTCTACAATTACCTGCTCGGACTCTCTGGACGCTGTACCATTTCCCACGGAAATTAAATCTATATTATATTTTTTGATTAGTTTCTTCAGCTCTGCTTTGGACTCCTCCACCTTATTCTGGGGTGCCGTAGGGAAGATCACTTTCGTATCCAGCACTTTTCCGGTAGCATCTACCACTGCCAGTTTACAGCCGGTACGGAACGCAGGATCCCAGCCTAAGACCACTTTTCCTGCGATAGGTGGCTGCAACAGCAGCTGCTCTAAGTTTTTACCGAAGACATTGATAGCTCCGTCCTCTGCCTTTTCTGTCAGATCATTACGGATCTCTCTTTCAATAGCAGGTGCTATTAAACGATCATAGCTGTCTTCCACTGCGGCACAGATTACCGGTGTGGTATATTCATTTTCCTTCGTGATCAGCTTCTTCTCCAGATAACGAAGAATACGCTCCTTAGGAGCATTGACTTTAACGGTCAGCACTTTTTCTGCCTCTCCGCGGTTCAATGCCAGTACTCTGTGACCTGCTATTTTCTTCACAGGTTCTTCAAAATTGTAATACATCTCGTAGACGCTCTGAGTCTTCTCATCCTTCGCCGTACTGGTCACAATGCCTTCCTCTACGGTGATATTGCGGATGTAAAGACGATGATCCGCATCGTCGGAGATCATTTCTGCAATAATATCCTGTGCTCCCTGCAATGCTTCCTCCGGAGTCTTTACTTCTTTTTCTTCGGAAACATACTTGGCTGCCTCGTTAAGCACCGGTTCTGCTGCCTCCTGGTGCAGAATGTATTCTGCCAGAGGCTCCAGTCCCTTCTCCTTTGCAATGCTGGCGCGGGTCTTTCTCTTGGGACGATAGGGGCGGTACAGATCCTCTACCACTACCAGAGTCTGGGCTGCCAGAATCTTCTCCTTTAACTCATCGGTAAGTTTTCCCTGTTCCTCGATGCTTTTCAGTACCTGTTCCTTTTTATCTTCCAGACTTCTCAGATAGGTCAGTCTCTCATCCAGATTACGGAGCTGCTCGTCATTTAAGGATCCGGTGACCTCCTTACGGTAACGGGAGATAAAGGGGATGGTATTTCCTTCATCGATCAGCTTCACCGCCGCTTCCACCTGCCATTTTTCTACCTGAAGTTCTTCTTTGATTTTCTGTATAATATCCATAGTTCCTCCTGATGACATACTGTCATTTTGTTTTGCACATGGGTCTATTATACTGGAAATCGGAAGTTTTCTCAATGTTTTATCAATCTTTTCATTTTTATTTCATTTGCTTATTGTGTGGAAAAATGGTACAGTACTTAATATAAGCGCGGCAGATAAATTCACCATATGCCGCCCGGAAATGAGGCTTTCTATGGATTATTATCAGAATCAAAATAACCAAATGAATCAGAACATGCCACAGGTCGATCCGAAATACAGAGGCTTGTCGATTGCTTCTATGGTCTGCGGTATCTGCTCTCTGGTCATGTGTTGTACCGGCATACTAGCCATCCCCGCCGGTGCTCTTGGCATTCTCTTCGCAATGCTTACCAGAAAAAAGGAACAGCGCATGAACAACATGTGTGTTGCCGGTATCTGGCTGTCCTGTGTAGGTCTGGCACTCGGTATCTTCATCACTATCAGCAGCATTGTCACGGTATTCACAGATCCTTCTTATATGAATATGCTGGATCAGATGTACCAGCAGATGTACGGTGTCGATATGGAAGAATTCTGGCAGTCTTACCTGTAAGACATGCCGGTGTTTTCCGATGGATCCTGCGGTTATGAAATCAGAACCCGGATCAGCCGGAATAATCAATCAAGCGAAATAATAAAAAGAAAAGAGGATTTCTATGATACAATATGCATCCAGAGCCCAACTCAAAGAAAAAGCCAGAGATCAGATGGCAGGGCATTACGGCAATGCCATCCTGCTGTCCATCTGCCGGAGTCTGATCGTATTTTCCCTCACCTTTGCCGTCAGCATGACCTTCACTATGATCCTTACCGTACGGACACTTATGGGGGGAAGCGCAGAGACATCTCTGACGGAATATCTGCTTTTGACAGCCACTACGACTTTAGTGTCGATTTTCGCTGGAGTTTTTCAGACCGGCATCACATTATTTTATCTGAATACTGCCTGCGGCAGACCTGCTGTGACTGCCAATCTGTTCTACGGCTTCAAATACTTATTCAAAAAATCGCTCGGGATCTCCGCAGTACTGATCCTGCTGAATACGGCATGTACACTTCCGTTTGATATCTGCTATTTTCTCCTGAGGTCAGGGAAAGGCTTTGATGCTGTACCCATGGCAATCCTGTGCATCGTGCTTATGGTCATCGGTATGTGTATCTATATTCCGTTATCACTTGGTTTATCCCAGGCTTACTATTTACTGTTGGATTTTCCCCAGTATAACGCCATGGAACTGATGAAATTAAGCTTCCGCATTATGAAGGGTCATAAATGGGAGCTGTTCTGTTTACAAATGAGTTTCCTGCCGCTGGGATTTCTGTGTTTGCTGAGCTTCGGTATCGGAAACCTATGGCTGGTGCCATACATGAATATGACCCAGACCTTATATTTTCTGGATCTGATGCAGAACGAGCACAGGCATTAATTGCCTGTGCTCGTTATTGTCTGTGCTATCACCGTGATGGTGTCCAGTACCATATCTTTCTGCGCATCATCCGTATAATTTCCGGTATACACATAAATTTTTCCATTTTTCAACTGATAGATCTGAATCTGGTCCGAAGCAATATTGTTACTTAAAAGTGCCTCACGGCCGCCCATGGCTTCTATCGTTTCCTCTGTCCACGCGCCAGTATCTACCATCATATCCAGTCCTTCCTGGGTCAGTGACATATTGTCCTCCAGATAGAACACCGGTGTACCTTCCATACTGCGCATTTCACTTTCCTTTATCACCATATAAGGAGCCTGTTCTTTTAAGCCATCCAACATTACCTGCAGAAGTTCCGGTTTCAACTGTGTGACCACGGTGTCATTCTCCGCCACCGAGATACTTGTGGAGCCGTCATCCGCTGTCCCTTTATAGAAGATCGTAAGCGGGTGATAATCCGTCGTCACCTGCTCCCACACTTCCCAGTCTTCTGCCGGATAGCTGAAACTGAACTTTCCATCACTTAAGCTCTCCAGTTCCATTCCCTGCAGATCTGCCAGCTCGATCACCGGATATTGGGAAGTCTGTACCCGATTCCGGACCAAAGGGATCACTTTTGCCGCCGTAACTATCACAGCCACAACGATCAGGGCAAGCACAATTCTGCTACCCATGGACTCTCCTATCGCTTTTTTGCCCTGGTTTGTCTCTTTGTTTTCGTTTCTCATATGTAATTTTCTCCCTTATAAAAAATCACATTCCAGAAAGCTTTCACTCCTTCTGGAATGTGTCATTTACAAACTTGAATTTGTTAATTCTCTGTGTTCTTCTTATCTCCCTGTACGCTGATCCATTTCAGATAGCCATTGATGAAGATATCCAAGCCGCCGTCCAGTACTGCATCCACATTACCTGTCTCCACATCGGTACGATGATCCTTGACCAGTGTGTAAGGCTGCAATACATAGGAACGGATCTGGTTGCCCCAGCCGATCTCCTTGACTTCGCCGCGGATATCCGACAGCTTCTCGGCATTTGCTTCCTGCTTTAACAGATACAGCTTGGCTTTCAGCATCTGCATTGCCTTATCCTTGTTCTGGAACTGGCTTCGCTCATTCTGACACTGCACTACTGTTCCCGTCGGGATATGGGTGATACGGATAGCAGATGATGTCTTGTTGATGTGCTGTCCACCGGCACCACTGCTTCGATAAGTATCAATACGCAGATCCTTCTCATCAATATCCACATCCAGATCTCCTTCAATATCCGGCATAACATCCAGAGATACAAAGGATGTCTGACGCTTGCCCTGGGCATTGAAAGGAGAGATACGCACCAGACGGTGTACACCCTTCTCAGACTTCAGATAGCCGTAAGCATTCAGACCATTGACCTGGAAAGTCACTGACTTGATTCCGGCCTCATCACCATCCAGGTAGTCCAACACTTCGATGGTAAAGCCCTTGCGCTCCGCCCAACGGGTATACATACGATACAGCATACCGCACCAGTCACAGCTCTCGGTACCGCCGGCACCGGCATTGAGCTTTAAGATTGCATTGTTCTTATCATATTCTCCGGACAATAAAGTACCGATCCTAAGTTCGTCGAATTCCCTGATGAATTCATCCAGTTCTCCACGGATTTCCGGAATCAGAGACTCATCGTTCTCCTCATATCCCATGTCGATCAGAGTCAGGATGTCATCATACTGTGTGGAGAGCTTGTCACACTCGCCCACCGTATCCTTCAGGTTCTTCAGTTCTTTCATTTTCTGGTTGGAACGCTCCGGGTCATCCCAGAATCCGGGAGCCTCCATCTCACGTTCCATTTCTTCGATCCGCTTTGCCTTGTTAGCAAGGTCAAAGTGAATCCCTCACTTCCGCTAAAGGTGTTTCGTAGGACAGAATTTCTGTCTTCATCTGATCTAATTCAACCACTTAACGTCACCTACTTTCTTATTTTTTTATTGTAATTCTCACTTTTTCCGGCAGGCAAAGAGTCTGTCCGCGCTGCCGCACTGTCTTCCGCTAGCATCAGAAAGCGTCAGGCTTTCCGTCCGCAGCAGTTCTTGTATTTTTTACCGCTTCCGCAGGGGCAGGGATCGTTCGGGTAAACCTTTGCATTTTCACGCTTTACAGGTCCCTTCGGTAAGGAATCATCCTTGTTCGTGCCGGTGATCTTCGCCTGCTGCTCACGCTCTACCTTCTGTTCGATCTTGATATGGAACAGAAGTCTCACAGTCTCTTCCCGGATGTTCTGGGTCATCTCATCGAACATCTCGTAACCACTCATCTTGTACTCTACCAGCGGATCTCTCTGACCGTATGCCTGTAAGCCCACGCCCTGACGCAGCTGCTCCATATCATCGATATGATCCATCCACTTACGGTCGATGACCTTCAGCAGAACCACACGCTCCAGCTCACGGATTGCTTCCGGTTCGGGGAACTCGGCTTCTTTTGCTTCGTACAGCTTCACAGCTTCTTCCTTTAACTGCTGCTTTAAGCTGTTCTTCTTGGGCTTCTTCACGCGCTCCGGTGTCAGAGGCTGTAACGGGATCGTAGGAATGAGCAGAGTATTTAACTCATTGAAATCCCAGTCAGAGATATCTGCGTCGTCATTGATACAGATATCTACACAGTTCTCGGTAATATCGGTGATCATCTTGTAGATCACATCGCGCATGCTCTCGCCGTTCAGTACCCGCAGACGCTCCTCGTAGATGATCTCTCTCTGTTCACTCATGACACGGTCATACTCTAACAGATTCTTACGGATACCGTAGTTGTTGCTCTCAATCTTTTTCTGAGCGGATTCGATGGCATTGGTCAATGCCTTGTGCTCGATCTCCTGTCCTTCGGGAATACCTAAGGTATTGAACATACTGATCAGACGCTCGGAGCCGAACAGTCTCATCAGATCGTCCTCCAGAGAGATGTAGAACTTGGACTCACCGGGATCTCCCTGACGTCCGGAACGACCACGCAGCTGATTATCAATACGTCTGGACTCATGACGCTCGGTACCGATGATCTTCAGTCCGCCGGCGGCTCTCGCTTCATCATCCAGCTTGATATCCGTACCACGGCCTGCCATGTTGGTAGCGATGGTTACCGCACCGTGCACACCGGCGTCGGCTACGATCTCTGCTTCCAGTTCATGGAATTTTGCATTCAGGACCTTGTGCTGGATGCCGCGCTTGGTCAGCATTCTGCTCAGCTCCTCACTGGCTTCGATCGTGATCGTACCTACCAGTACAGGCTGTCCTGTGGCATGTGCTTCCTCTACCGCATTCACGATAGCGTTCAGCTTCTCTCTCTTCGTCTTGTATACAGCATCCTGCAGATCCTTACGGATAACGGGACGGTTCGTAGGGATCACAACAACATCCATGCCGTAGATCTCACGGAACTCGGTCTCCTCAGTGAGAGCTGTACCGGTCATACCACACTTTTTATCGAATAAATTAAAGAAGTTCTGGAATGTAATGGATGCAAGCGTCTTACTTTCTCTCTTCACCTTTACATGCTCTTTTGCTTCAATTGCCTGATGCAGGCCGTCGGAATAACGGCGTCCCGGCATGATACGTCCGGTAAATTCATCGACGATCAGTACCTGGTCATCTTTTACCACGTAATCCTTATCACGGAACATCAGATTATGGGCTCGCAATGCCAGGATGATATTGTGCTGGATCTCCAGGTTCTCGGGATCTGCGAAGTTATCAATGTGGAAGAATCTCTCAACCTTCTCCATACCTGCTGCGGTCAGGTTGATGATCTTATCCTTTTCGTTAACGACGAAGTCTCCGGTCTCTTCCTGTACCACACCCATAATGGCGTCCATCTTGGTCAGTTCCTGTACATCATCGCCGCGCTTCATCTGACGTGCCAGCAGATCACACATCTCGTACAGAGCTGTGGACTTGCCGCTCTGTCCGGAAATGATCAGAGGGGTTCTCGCTTCATCGATCAATACGGAGTCCACCTCATCGATGATGGCATAATGCAGTCCACGCAGAACCAGCTGCTCCTTGTAAATAACCATGTTATCACGCAGATAATCAAATCCCAGTTCGTTGTTGGTAACATAAGTGATATCACACTTGTAAGCTTCCTGTCTCTCCTCGGAGGTCATGCTGTTCAGTACCACGCCGACCTTTAGTCCCAGGAACTCGTGTACCTGACCCATCCACTCCGCGTCACGCTTTGCCAGATAGTCATTGACGGTAACGACATGGACACCCTTGCCTTCCAAAGCATTCAGATAAGCGGGAAGGGTAGACACCAAAGTCTTACCTTCACCGGTACGCATCTCTGCGATACGTCCCTGATGCAGGATGATACCACCGATCAGCTGTACTCTGTAGTGCTCCATGTTCAGAACACGCTTTGCAGCCTCTCTTACGGTTGCATACGCCTCCGGAAGCAGATCGTCCAAGGTCTCTCCATTGTTCAGACGCTTCTTGTACTCCTCGGTCTTGCCGCGCAGTTCCTCATCGGAAAGTGCCTGCATCGTCGGGCGGAGTGCCTCGATCTTGTCCACCAGGGGCTCAATACGCTTCAGTTCTCTGGAACTGTGCGTGCCAAATATCTTCTCAATAACGCTCATTTTTTCCTCGTTTCCGCACCCTTTTGACAATAAAATGTCCATGGGTCTTCGCATAATTCAAAGCTTATTGTAGCAGATTTTCCTCTATGTTTCAACCTTTCAATGCGACCGTTGCCGTGAAAAGACTGTAAAAATTTTGTGAACAGGATATGGCCCCCTAAGAGCCTGCACAAATTGACAGTCCGGATAAAAATTATTATAATGAAATCAGTTAAATTTTCTTTTCATGATAAGGAGCAGAATACTTATGAAAAGGCTGTCTATCACCCAACTGGTTCCCGGCATGACCGTAGCCGAAGATGTCTATGATCTGGACCATGAGCTTCTGATGCAAAAAGGTACTGTTCTTACGGACAAGCTGATCACCAAGCTGGATCTGTACGGTATCCTCACCATTTTTGCCGAAGATATCATACAACCCGTACAGCCTGTGGAGGATCCCACTGACACTGAGCTCTCTTACTCCGAGCGCATTAAGAGTTCTCCGGAGTTCCAACTGTTCAAGACAGATTTTGAAAATGATGTTGAGCTGTTCCGGGAAAATATGAATCTGGTGATTCAAAAAAATACCACTTTAGACGTAAATACCCTATTGAAGAACACCATGGCCATTGTAGCCAATCATTCCGGCAGTATCAGCATTCTGGACATGCTTCAGAACATGCGGGAATATGATGATTCCACTTACACTCACAGTCTGAATGTTGCCCTGATCTGCAACATACTGGCCGGATGGCTGAAGCTGTCTGACAAGGAAGTCGAGCTGGCCACTGCCTGCGGCCTGTTCCATGATATCGGTAAATTACTGGTTCCTTATTCCATCATTTCAAAACCCGGTAAGCTGTCCGATCAAGAATTTGCAACGATCAAAAAGCATCCTTCTCTCGGATATCAGCTTCTGCTCTCCCAGGACGTGGATGATCATGTAAAAAATGCCGCCCTCATGCATCACGAGCGCAACGATGGCAGCGGTTATCCCCTGAAATTAAAAGGAAATCAGATCGATCCTTACGCAAGAATCGTAGCTATCGCGGATGTCTATGATGCCATGACAGCCGCCCGCTGCTACAGAGGACCTTTGTGTCCGTTCCGTGTGATTGAAATGTTCGAGGTGGAAGGCTTCCAGAAATACGATGTCTCCATCCTGCTTCCTTTTCTGGAAAATGTAGTTAATTCCTGTCTGCAGAACCGCTGTCTGTTAAGTGACGGACGGAAAGGGACGATCATTTATATCAACAAAGACAAGCTCTCCCGGCCTACCGTACAATGTGGCGGAGAGTATGTGAACCTGGCGGATCAGCCGGATTTAGAGATTGTTCGCCTGCTTTAAGCTATTCAGCTATCAACCATACAAGACCTTAGGCTGCATTGTGTTGTAGATGTCTCATGTAGTCTTTATTCCCATGACACAACATCTACAGATTGGAGTTACTATGTCAGACAAGATGCCTTTACATTATTATGTCAATATGCCCGGAAATACTCTTCCGGGCACTTCTTTTACCACCATCGGCGAGGCTCTGGCTTCTTTGCCGGAGTTTCCGGCTTCAGAGTGCGAAAAAAAGTTCCCGGCTCCCGTTTCTGATCTGCCCCCTGTGATCGTACACATCGGGGAAGGTATTTATCGGGAAAAATTAGTCATCAACAGACCAAATGTCACCTTCGAAGGAGCAGGTACGGACAAAACTATTCTCGTCTACGGAGATGCCGCCTTTGATCTCATGCCCGATGGGGATAAACGCGGAACCTTCCGCACCGCTTCCGTCCGGATCGACACCCACGATTTTACCGCAAAGCATCTGACCTTTCAGAACGATTCCGGCTTCGGACATACCGTAGGGCAGGCGCTGGCAGTCTATGTAGACGGCGACCGCAATGCTTTTTATGACTGTCGTTTTCTTGGCAGCCAGGATACGATCTTCGATGCACCTCTGCCGTTAAAAGAGGCGCAGCCCGGAGGCTTCAAGGGTCCCGGAGAATTCAAGCCCCGCACGATTGGACGTCATTATTATGAAAACTGTTTTATTCAGGGAGATGTGGATTTCATCTTCGGCAGCGGCATCGCCTGGTTTGAACATTGTACGATCTACTCGAAGCTTCCCGGAGACCGGATCCCTCCGGAGAGTCCGGAGGATGAAGTGATCTACGGCTATGTGACCGCAGCCTCCACCCCCATGGAAGAGCCCTACGGCTATGTCTTCCATGAATGCAGCCTGGAGAGCGACTGTCCTCCCCGTTCCATCTACCTGGGACGTCCCTGGCGAGAATGGGCAAAGACCGTATTCTTGCACTGTGAACTGGGGGAACACATCCATCCCACCGGCTGGCAGGACTGGAAGAAACCCCATGGTCATTTCTATTATGGAGAATATGCTTCTTACGGTCCCGGCGCTTCCCCTGACACCCGCGCAGACTTCTCCCACCAGTTGACAGATGCGGAGGCTGCGGAGTACACCGTGAAACATGTAATGAAAGGATGGGAACCACAGAGTTTCTGAATTTCTGAATTTTTGCATAAATATGATTTCAACATTCAAGTCATTCGACGTGATCCGTTGCGAAAGGAGTTCCGACATCTATGTACCTGGAAGAATTGTCCCGTCAGCTGGCACTGGACTACTGTTGCAGTCCTGCTGATGTGACTGATTCAAAAAATCATTTTACACTCTATATTCCACAGGAAGGACGCCGTCGTTTTCAGGAACAGACGGTTTGCAGGTTAAAAATTGCCGTCATTCATGGTAAATTATTAGTTACCGGTTCTGAGGAAATTGTAGCAGAGTGTCGGAAACGTTATGCTGACGTGACAGGAGAATGGTTTTTTGACATGAAACGGCTTCGGGAATTGGAGGAATTGCTGGCTCCCTTCGATCTCCGTATTGCGCAGGTACACCCCTTTTTCCTGCCGGAGTTTGGTGGCATATCTTCTTCCGATTTTTCTTCGCCATTACTGTCTGAGACCCTGAATTTTGAACTGATACGATATGATCAGGATGCTATTCTGCAATTTCGAGGCGACGACCGCTTTGATCAAGCATTTGCTTTCGATCCGGATGCCCCGGATGTTTTGGGAATCGCCGCTGTAAGGGACGGTGAGATTATCGGTATGGCAGGCGCCAGCGCTGACAGTCCCCTGTTCTGGCAGATCGGGATCAATGTAACTCCCCACGCCAAAGAAATGCATGTGGGGTCGACATTAGTAAGACTTCTGGCTCAGGATATTTTGGCTCACGGTGCGATTCCTTATTATGGAACAAGCATGTCCCACATTGCTTCCCAACGGGTAGCACACCGCGCCGGATTCGCTGTGGCGTGGGCAGAACTGATTACGGAAGAAGTAAGGTAAATTGAAAGTTAGTGAAATAGTTGTTCTAAAATCCACGCAGAAAGGGCTGCCCGCCCCGGAC